>Ga0049105_1000362_pt1 | contig 14894 bp, 7 predicted proteins | sample WorMetvaBAHAMAS1_FD_61260 | JGI IMG/M metagenome (GOLD analysis project Ga0049105, IMG submission 61260) | Worm MetaG Olavius vacuus BAHAMAS.1 | ecosystem: Host-associated > Annelida > Digestive system > Unclassified | place: Germany: Marburg | collected 2013-04-09
GAGCGCAGTAAGCTCCCCCAGCGGGGTCCGGGGCGCAGCCTCGGCCGAAATAGAATTTGGTGCACTCTAGAGCTGTTAGAAAGCCACTGGTAGCAATCATTTTGAGTATTCTAAAATGTATGTTTTACAGTAGATCGATCACAATCTGCACTAGACCTGAGCTGAGGGGTGTTCTGACACCCATAACCCCTCTGCCTACGCCCCTGACATCAACCCACACAGGAACACTATGAAGTGAATGCAAAAGGAAACAGAACACAGTGACATACAACTTATTATTATGTCCTCAACAATACGATTATGAGACTTTATTTCTGTAGAGGAGTGAAATGAATTTTTATGCAGTCTCCAGCGATTAGCCACCAAAGGCATTCTGTTTTTTCGGCTTGTCTGTGTGTCCGTCCGTCCGTTCATGATCATATACTAGAAGTTTGTGAACACGGTATCTTACAAACCGCTTGTGGGAATATCTTAGGTGCGATTGGAGAAAAGATCGATGGACTGATTAGATTATGAGTTCAAAGGCCAAAGGTTAAGGTCATAGCGTGATCAAATAGGCATATAGTCAAATGAGCACTTTGGGATGCATATCTTACAAACGGTTTATGAGAATTTCACCAGATTTGGAGACGAAGATGGACTGATTAAATTTTGATGTCAAAAGGTCATAAGGTCAAGGTCGCTACGAGACCAAGTGTGGTCAAAAGTCCACTTGTTTAACAACGCACCCTTCCGGCACAGGCATACCAGTCGACGGTTTGATGTCGAAGACCATGTAGTTTGTATATTGTGTTGGTTAAAATTGTATAAAATACAATAAAATACTGCTCCAGCAACAAACAACATTATTCACGTCACTATAAGCATATAACATTAAAGTTATTATCTGATGTAACATCCAAGATCAGAGTTGATAATTGATATACCGACCTTAGGAAGCTGAGGTGTTCGTGGAAATCTACTGTACACTTATATTTTGTAATTTTTTGTCGCTATTGCAGACGATTCTGCTGTGGTTATAGGAAACAATGGGGGAACGTGTAACAACGTAGAAGACACACAGAGCAACATCGATGAAGATCAGCCACAGAGTACTAAAGATACAGCACCCGAACGTCCACCCTGTATTGAAATTGTTCCAGATTTGGCAGTTGGAGCCACGGATGCAGATGAAGAAGTGTCACTCATCTGTGCACGAAAGCCTCAGTTGGACCTAGGTGTGCCTGTGATATCAGTGCAAATAGCCAGTCCAGTAGTAATGAGTCCTACTGAAAAAGAAGGTACTCTTTGCTCGGCCATGGAGAAGTACGCCCACGCGTGGACGGGGAATTTTGACATTGAAGACGAGGATGGTCAACAGAACACAGAAATCGATGCTGATGACAGTAAGACATCGGGAGTCAGCTGTCCACAGGGACATCAAGACGTGGACATAGACGACATGTGTGATGAGGAGGATCGACCACTGTCTCCGACCGACTACACCCTCGAGGACGAGTCTGACATTAATCAGGTGGACGGCCAGGATGCCTACCACCCGATGCTGCTTGACTGCCGGGCACCGTCGCCGTCCGAGTTCTCGCTACTCACGGAAAGTGCCGAGGAAAATGAACTCCATCGTCTCACTCAAACTGCAATACCCGACGACGTGTTTGCCATTCCAGATCCGTCTCCGTCGTCTGCTGAAATGAACATTTATTTGGCAATGCACTATGACCAGTTTGCATGTCATCAGGACGGTACTAACAGCTCGGTTCTGGTGCCAGGTACTAACTGCATGCTGATGTTCTTAAAACAGTTTTGTTTCATAGAAGCATTCTGTCAACAGAGGCTTCCCAGTCCATAGAGGTAGAGACGAACAGTTGGGTTGAGGCAGATAGATGCCTCTGTTTGCTCCTGTTCCGATGCTAATGATGATAATATTGGACGATCACAAATTCAGCATCAGCAGGCATTAGTATCTCATCCTTACTGTCTTATTTGCGCTCATCTCCACTGTGTGTTCATATTTCTGTTTGGATTTATGCAGAACTAAGGATCAAATCTTACGATAGTTGGGGAAAGGCAGCTTTGTCCTCCCTCTATGGAGACGTTGATGTTGGTCAATAAATTTCTATATATTATTAAGTTCTGTGGATGCATAACGTACTTGCAAAAGGCATTTAGCCTACTGAATGCTAATGTTTGATTTTTCATCTTTAACTGCTTAAAATTGCATTAAGAGGCCTATGCATTGCCTTGGCAAGTATGAGTTGGTCTCGATTGTTTTGGCTGCTAGTGATAAGTTAAACTGCTAAGTTTGCACTTGTAATCTACCATTACCAGTTATTGAATGATGTGCACTGCTTGATGCTTAACTGTTTCTGTTTCGTTTTACTAATACCCTATTTCTGCACAGTCAGCTGTGGAATTGTTGGGTGGAGACGTTTTTTGAAGGTGACACGAGGAACGACTGTTGTGCTGAAATTGCAGCTTCAGAAGATCAGTCAGCTGGTGTTGCCTCCTCTGAGTTGTACAGTCAAATCATAGATAGAGATCCAGACTCTGTTGCTGCAGCCGATGAAGTGATGCAGTCAGGCAGTGATGGTCGTCACATGTTACGATCGTCGAGCTACGAAGATATATATGTCGGAACTAAGCTGCCCGGCGATGAACCGTCAGATAATAGAGATTATGTCGTCGACGTCTCGGACATCGGTGATAGATTTGATTCACGGCCAGCTTGTACAACGTATCGCAAACAGTCCGGAAAGAGCTCTAGTTTTGAAAATTTGTACGAGATGCATCAGAAATTGGCTGCGTTTGCGGGAGAGAGTAATGAAATGGAGCATGACGGTGAAAGTTACTCGTCACAGCAGTGGCAGATAAGAGACAGCAGCGAAGACATCAGTGAGAAAGACAGTGTGTTAGCAGCAATGCCTTCTCTGATTGGGGAAGCACTGAAGAGCTCTCCCATTGATATAACGGTCGAGTCTGGTCTAGATCGTGTAGGCCAGTCTGCGGGGTATAGCAGAAAGCCAAGAAAGAGATTACCTCAGTTGCTTCAGCATTCAGTATCGTATGACTTGGATCCGGACAAGAGGCATCGCGAAATTAGCAGTGGGTCTTCGCTAGATGGCAACGATGATGGAGTGGACTTTCAGAGAGGAAGGAATACAACATCAGGTATCGGGAATGGTTGTCGTTGCACAGAGTAATTGTATTAGTTGCTGCTTTTGGTGTTGTGTTGTGCTGTGAGTCACATACGTGTCCATCGCTTACCATGTCCAGTCGTAATTGGTGAACCTCTTCATTCATTCTTTCATTTATTTATTCAAAAGAGCAATTCGAGCGGTAAAGTGACAGTACGTCGAACAAGACTAAAACTTTAAATGCAAAATAGCCTAAAGGCTGAAGAAATAAAGATAGCATTTTTGTTGTTTTGTGGTAATTATTTTTAAAGTTGCGTTTATTTGTCGTCGTACATATTTGCAAGGCATGTGGCTGTAGAAAACGGAATGAAGTGGTTTAGCAATTGTTATGTGAACCAGTTGTGCTGTCAAGCATAAATTATTGTAATTATTTTACTTATTATTTGAAACTGTAATGTTTCTGTGATCATCAGTTTACTTTCTTACGTTCTGTTCGTTTACTTCCTGTGATCTGTATAGGTAATCCCGTTGATCAGTTTTAGTGTTTGACATTTATGTAGCGTTTACGTGGTCCGTGTTGGTGGTATGTAGTATGTGAAGGCATGTGTCGTGGTTGTTTTATTGATAGACATATGGAATGAGGGCCAGCTAGATGAGGAAAACGATGACGCGGAGCCTCTAAGCGTATCTAGCCAGTCTGAAGTAGCGCAGCTGGAAGATATCACAGGACATCATTCGTCCCGTGTTGTTGAAGGTGCAGACGACATTTTGCTCTGCAGTTCCGTTACGACTGCCTAAAATCTGTAGCCTTAGATTTGTGCTATTACGTGTACTACTCGGGTTTTACATAATTTCTTGCTATAATACAAATGTTCATTCGCATCACATATTTTAGCACACCAGTATTGTGTAACGATAGGCGTTCAAATCATGGCAGTGTCATCTTCTTTGTCTGCTATATATCTTGTATAAAACTGTAGTGATTTATCTCAAAACGTTTTTGTTGATCATTAACTCATGGATTTTACGTATTAGCTACTGTCATAATTTGCAGTGAAAGTCCCAGCTGATGTGTTGAGTACTAACCAATGTGTTGCATTTTGACGTTAATGCTTTCTTAGGAAGTGGTCATGGTACTGAACCTGATGCGCGATCAGAAGAAACTGATGTTGATGAACCCTTTTCTCCATCAGCTAGAGAAATTGGATTTAGTTTCAATAAGAATACATCTTCATCGTTATCTGCTCTAGCACAGTCGCCCCCGGAGTGCCTGTCACCGTCGAAAGAGCAGGCTTTGAAGGACGAGCTGTCCCCAGTCACTGAGGTCCCAAGTGATATAAGGAAACTGAAATTTAACATAGGATCATCTCCAAGCGATTTCATACTTGAGGAAAACGAGTGGGAGGATGTGCAACATTCTTCCGCAGCAAAGGATTCCCAAGAGTTCTTCAAGCCCATTAGCGAGTCTGGTGAAAGTGATGAATTGGAAACCGTACTGGAAAGAACAAAACCAACGTCTGCCGTTGCACGTGAAGCTGTAAGACAGTCGCTGAAGACAGCTGATCTTGATGTGAAGGATACAGAAGTTCTGCAAGGACCACACTATGCTGGAGATAGCTCTGACGAAGAACGGGATGTTGTGGATGATGGGAGCAGTCTCAACAGAATGACGGTGCTATCTTTTGATAACATAGTCTATGAGGATCCGGTACTAGACAGAGATTTAACAGCTGCAGATCAAGATCAACCAAGCAAGCAGGGTTTACTGGATGTCTCTGAGGAAAGCTCTGATAAACATCGTCGCCGCCATAAAGTTAGCATTTCTTCTGACTCGGACTCGGAGAAGATGATTGATGCTGAAATGGTTGACATTCAATCTACGCTACAGACCCAGTTTGAGAGTACTGCAGCGTCTAAGCTAGCTGAATCTTTGGGATTCGATCAGTCGGAAATACAACATGAAGAAAAGGAAAATATGTCTCAGGCAGTTCTGGCCGAGCCACACGAGTCCATACGAGGAACTTACAATGCTGAGGTACTTCACACAATTGAAAACCAACGAAGCAATAATTTGACTTCTGGCATCAACCCGCCCGACTTGTTTGGATTCTCGGATGAAAGTAATTTGGCCGTGGGTGATATTGAGACTGGCAATGTAACTGATACGCTGATAGTGTCAGCCGTACCAGATGATATCATGAAAACTTCAACGTCATCTGATGCGTCAGCCGAACCTATGATTCTTGCTGCGACCTACGACCTCGATCTCGGTGCTGTATCACGAGTAGTTGCAACCTACGACATGTCTCCAGATAGCGTTGACAAAGTCTTTGTCATTGACAAACAGTCAAAGGTAATCCAGTCGAGTCCAGATGATGAAGTTTTCGAGACTGAGGGCGGGGCGAAAAATGCTGCAAAAACTGAAGATAGTTCAGACGCTGCCGCGTCTACTCAGACTGCGGAGAATTTGGACTTTGATACAAGTGAAATGCCATTTGAACTCGTGAAAGCTGATGATGTTGATGGATACGAAGCTTACTTAGAAGTGATGCAGCAGAACAGAGCTGTCGCTGATCAGGAACTGGGAGCACTTCTTGATCTCCATGTTTGTGGACCAGACGCTGTTAGCGAATCGTCTTGTGGCATATCGGTCGAGTCTTCTTCGTACACAGAAGATGACGTACAACAAAGTGTCGTGATAGTGTCGTCTACATCTTGTGTACAACCAGACTTGATACAAGGAATGCCGCGGAACAGTGACGTCGACATTCTGTCCAACAAAAGTGTTCACGGCACTTCGGTGGTGCCAGTTGATCAGAGCAGAGTAGAAGGTCAAATCACCATTTATGATGATGACGACAACAACGTCACTGCCGAAATTAATCAAGTGTCACAGGGCTCTGATAATCCGGAGCAGTGTAGTTCACCGTGGGACACGTTCAACCAGCTGGAGTGCGAGAATGCTGCTCGCGAAAACACAGAGCACATGCCTGCTTCGTTTGGAAAAGGTGCACTGGAATCCGATAACATGTATCAAGTATTTCACCCGGACACGTCCAATAGTCCTGGAGATGAGGACATTCTGGCTTCCTTTGAAGAACAAGCAGATGATGCAACGGATGAATATCGGCTCAAACATAAGTTTGAAGATGATCAGGAAGAAGACCTCGATGACGACTTTCTGGCAGAATCTGCCGAGCCAGAACTGATGGTATTGAGTCAGGAGAAAGAAGATGAAGAATACAAAATGGATGTAACTTTATTGGACTTCAGTGATGATTGTCAAACTGCAGCAACTGGCGTCAGTGACAGTTGGCTAGAACTTGATCAACAGTGTCTTGACCGACCTCTTTCTCCATTACCGGATAATGCGTACAGAATTATAGATGACACTGATGATGCGTATGCTTCAAGACATGTGCTACGTAGCAGTACTGCTGATTCTGAAGCAGGAGTGGACACGTCATCGAAGCAGGTATCAGTTGCAGTGGATGATAATCTGCACAGTGAACAGGCAGCTGCAATAGTGTCGCAAGTGATTACTAATGTAAAGGCTGCTGCAGCAGTTGAAGGTGAAGCTTTCCGAAATTTACCAAATGTAGACGTCGACGAAGGCTTTTTACAGGTGGAGGGTGACTTGGCACCTAACGACTTGCGATCAGGTACTGTTCTTGAAGAAAATGATGATGTAGATGAAGGTGTTTTGCAAGAAGATGAGCAACAGTTATGTGACGATGGTTGCAGTGGTGAAATTTATAAGCCCGTGCAACACCATTCAGGAGGACATTACTTTACTATTAGTGAAACAGTGTCGAAAGGCGTCGATGCTGATAACGTGATGGACTCTGATGGTGACGGTGTTCATCACCAGGCCTCTGAGTTCGTGAGCTGCCTCGTAAGAGAAGCACAGACTGAAGCAGAAAACGTCGGGAACAAATTCCAGAAAAGTCCTGTGACTGGCTTATGTACAGTTAACGAGGCGTCTGAAGAATTCCGTGGAGAAAGAAGTAATCTGGATTGTGAAAATATCTCTGACGTTCTGTTTAGTGATACTGTGTCAAGTGAGGATACCGTTTTGATGTCCTATGATCAGGCTGAGCCTAGTAAATCAGAAATTAGCTTTAATGGTAGTTCCTTTGAATATAATGGCATCGAACAAACAAATTTTGAAGATTATGGCGATTCGTCAAGTGTAGATAGCTTTGCAACAGTTGTTCCCTGTAATCAGGAAATCGTCGAAGATCGAATGGAAGATCTTGCATCAGTTTCGTCGTCATTTCATTCCGACTTACATTCATCTTATCTAGAAGACCAACCAGAACCAATCATGTGTCTTGATGCACGAGATGAAGAGTTCATGCAAGAAGGAGAAGATTCTTCTGGCAGTGAACACTTTGAAGCTATGAGAGATGATCTCGACAACAGCGTGGTTGAAATAGTACCTTGCTATGAGTCACCTGATGAGGATAAGTATGGACTTCTTGATGATGATTTCGATCATCCAATGATGATGTTAGCTACCATAAAAGAAGAAGACGAGAGAAGTTCGACTTCTGGAAAATCTGGTAAGACTGGTAGTTCTTGTGAAAGAGTCGACGGTACATCAGATTCTGATAAACAAGCCAGTTCGGGGGATTTGCATGCTGAATATCCTTGCAGGCGTATGGTCGGAAAGTCCTCTGACAAAGATGACGTGTCTGTTTCTTCCTCGTTGTTAGAGTTTGAAAGTTTAGAAAAGGAAATGCAAGATCGGACAAGTCTTGATTCTCTTGCAAAATTAGGATCTCAGCAGTCTGTTGCCGAAAAGAGTTCGGCTTCGTCTTCATTACTGGAGTTTGAAAGAATAGAGAAGGAACTGCAAGAACGCACGAGCCATGATTCCTTAACAAAACTGGGCTCCCTACAGTCTGTAGCTGAAAAGGGTTCTGAGAAAGACAATGTATCAGTTTCATCATCGCTGGCTGAGTTTGAGAGGCTTGAAAGCGAAATAGACGTGAATGAGCCTACTAACGACATTTCAGTGCACGCGACTTATGGAATGGTCGGAAGTACGACTTCGCTAAATGCGTTTTTGATGGACGACTCGGCCGATCGCGCAGAACCAGTCGTACGTCTGTCACAGTTGTCTAACCAGTCGCTTGCTTTTGATGAGCAGTTTGAGTCCGAGGCACGGGCTGTCGTATCAATGCTAGAAGCAGGTGCGCTGCCAGTCATGGACGACCACATATCAGCAACTGTCGAGTCTGAATCAACTGCTGCTGGTGCAGAGATGATGCCGGTGGTGACAGATGAGGCTGATGGATATAATGCGAATGCCGAATTGCCGGTTTATCCAGAGTACCAGGACATTGTACAGATCATCAGAAAAGCTTCAGAAACTGCACATGAAAGCGTGGAAGATGAGAGCCAGCGGTCTTGTCGTGGACCTGGTGTACGTGAGCCCGACGTGGACTCGCTAAATGAACGAGATGATGATGGTATGAGTGATGAGGATGCGGCAATGACTGCTGAAACGCGAGGAGACCCGGCGCGTGAGAAAGATATAGACAATGACTCGCTGCAGGATGATGATTCGCAGATGTATACAGGTCCGCATTACACAGACCAGGTCGTGCCAGATGAAAACTTTCTAATCGAACGATCCAACGAAGATGTTATGGAAACCTCAGCTGACTCAATCGAGGGCGTTCGTGGAGGTAGAGAGGTGGCGCTAGACAGGTCATCTGATTCGCTTGAGCTGCGGTCGTCGCTGTCGCGCAATGCTGAAGCGTTGATGCACCAGTCAGTTGACTCGCTGAGTGCCGAAGACGCTCCTGGCCGACTTCGTGACAGCTTCGACGCGGACTCGCTTCACGAGTCGTCGGCACTCGGAGGCAGCGGCGACCACAGACAGTCGGCTGGACTACTGCTGGCCGCGTCCGTCGAGTCCGGTGCTTGGAGCCAATCCGACTCACTACTGTCAAATACCGAAACGCTGAAATCGAGCAGTATCAGCAGCCGCAATGACAGTATGCACACGTCAGTCGACTCACCCAACTCGACGCTACCGACGAAGCACGATAACCACGTGGACAGTGCAGTCACCACGACTGCTGAAACTGACATCGTGTCGCATGACGATGACACTGAATTGCGTGCTGGTCAGCCTGACAGTTGCTACTGTCATTCTCTGATGTCGCCTAATTCCAGCCACTTGGAGTTTCTGTCGCAGAAAGAAAATCACACGGAACACGTGTCCGGTAACTACGAGTAACAGCAGTCTGGTTGTTGTGACGTAGCCCGTTAGCCGTGCCCTAGTAGTGCTAGTTTGCATGTTGGCATGGGCATGTTGCATGAACGCATGCGTCCAGCTCTGTGTTAGTGAGAAGTCTGTCGGTGAATTGTCGTTATTTAAGTTAAGAAATGCATCGTAATGTCATAATTATAGACTTCTTATTTTACAAAAGTACACCTAGTGTTGTTGTTATTTTTTTGTATTTTTAAATACTTTGTCATATTTATATTTATTCATATTTTGCATGTTTGTGTCCGAAAATTTTTGTTATTGACAAAACTGTGTTATAGATATCAATATCCTGATGTTGTTTAGCATGAATGAAAGTATTTGTGCTGAACATTTGTGTTACACTGTTGATATTGTCATTGTTCTGATTTCTGTTTTCTCTTCATTGTCTGATAGTTTTGTATACATGCCAAAATGTACATTTATAGAATTTCAACTTTAGTCTATTTTTTTTAAAATTGTGTTTGTTTTTATGTTAATGTGCGTGGACTTCAGTTGTGTATTTCCTTCTGTCAACACCGTTGATGCATATTTTGTTATTTTTTGGTGTTCACTGTTAGCTGCTTGTATCTGTAAATGTGATTTTGTTGTTGGTCATTGCTTGAAAATAAACAGATTACTGTCTTGCCGTTGAGTTTTCATTTCAGCATATTGCATCACTGTGATAAAATTTCAGCAGATTTTACTTGCTTATTGATAGCCGATGCAGACGCTTCTTACAAGATCATTGGCAAAGGCTTTTTTGTGGTTTCTTGCACAGGAAGTGGATATCATAAAGAATGAAACTGACAGATAGACCTATATTATTACATGCTCTTCGTTATTAACATTACTTGGATACGAAGCGTTGAACTAAATGATAAATTGCTCCCGTTTTCAGCTGTGGCAACGTTTTTATCAGTATAGAATACGGTCGTGACCAAAAGTATAGGGACACCTCTAATTTTCAAGCAGTTTACCACCCTGATTCCTGTTACCATAATATTGGTATTTTACAAATTTCCCAAATTTGCTCTTACCTATTTATGTTAGCATACTTATTTGTAACTGTAGTTATTAGCTAGTTGCCTAATTTATGCAGGGCACTTCCGGCACACCCCTACAGTGCATAATTGTCGATCGTTTGGGTGCGTTCTTTTATCGAACCAGATTTATTTGACGACAGTGTACCGTTCGACAATACCACTCCGATTTATCTGATAAATCTCCCCTGGAAAATTAGCTTTTGGCTTAGGGTTAGACTGCACTATTTTAGCATATTTCACGGAGAATAAAGAAAACGAGCACCTTATCTTCTGCGAATTTCACGGAAGGTAACATCGCGCTAAACGTACGTACCCATTCAATCAACAACAAAATGAAATTATATATGCTAAGAGTGCCTATGAATAAACTAGGTGACTAGCTAATACCAGTTTGGTTTGAATTTGGAAGGAAATGCACTAGAAAGTGGAAGATACTCCATCCGGTTAACATGAATACGTAAAAGTAAATTCGGTAAAAATGCAACTGGAATTAGAATGGTAAAATGCTTAAAAATGTTCCTGTACTTTTGGCCACGCCTGTATTTAAATGGCAAATGGTAATTGTTTACGTTGACTCACACAATTGTGCATGGATGATATGAAGTTGGTACACAGACTGTGATTGGTCACCTGTTACACTTGGTAGCCTACAGCGGGCAAGTGACTGGGCGGAGTTTGTGAAAGTAGCAGTAGTCGCTCGTTGTGGATATTATTTTATGTCCCCACTAAAGGGTTACTGGCTCAGCAGATGGCGGAGCTAATAGTATAACTGGTCAAAATCTGTCTGCCTGTCTGTGTGCCTGTGTGTTAACCAGGGTGGCACAAATCATAAACGCTACACATAGAGACTTATAATCCCGCACGCACAGACCTATTGATGAAGTCTAATCACAACCCAAAAACTAGGTCAGTCTGACCTAGTTTACTGGGTTTATAGGTTATCGTGTTAAATGCTTATATTGCTATGCTGCCAGCTGAGTTTCACAGAAGCATAGTCAGTAATAATTGTGCTATCACGCGTGTTTCGTATTGTAGCTGCTTCAGTACACACCGATGAAGACGCTTCAGGCCAGGAAGAGAGAACCATGAGGTTTTCGAACGTTAATCATAAAATGACTATTTTCCTAACTTTGAGTACAAAATTGCCTTATTTGAAACAGTCTAGATTTTTGGGATTAACTATATTATAAAATTTTAGCTCACTAATTTATTAATGACTTAAAATGATGTATAGTGAGATGTTAGTGAAAGATTTGCTCTACCCATAGAGAATATGATGTGCAGTTTGTCATAATTGAATGTGTGTTTCTTTAAAATTGCAGTGCACGCTGCTTGTGGGCGGATATTGGTGGTTTCCATAAGTCATGCTGACTTAAGAGTCTGTTCTCAACCATAGCATAAAGTATGAGTCCAGATGCTGGCAGAAGACGGGCGTGGTAGACGATGCAAGTCTATGAGGTGAATGCTGTGGTTGTGAACTGTTGATTTCGGTGCACGTTGTAGGGTAGTGTTGCGCAAGCAGGTGCACAAGAAGACCGTTATTCGCGACGGCCAGGAGGAGACGCTCGTCACGGAGGACACGCGCATCGAGCAGGACAGTGACGGACCAGACGAGCTGCGTGAGTCGGTCCAGGAAGTCATCGACAGGTTCATGGACGTCGACGCAGACAACGGTAACGGCGAAGCACAGTAGACGACCAGTCGAAACGTAACTGTAGGACCACCGTCCGTGCGTACTGTCGACGACCGACTAAAAACTGACGTCGTGAGACGTGATAGTTTACTAGCTACACTGTGGACGACGAAGGCAGAAAATACTGTTGATCTCGATGTTTTTGTGGTAACCGAAGTCAGCAAATTTGAGTTCAAAACTAATTTTGTGACAGATTTGGCAGTTTTGTAGTGCAGTAATAATAGAACAAGTGAGCAACAACAGCAACAACAACAAACTCGTTCTATGGCCATTATTTTAATACCGTCCAATTAAGTCCGCCTTAACCAGATTCTCCACAGGCCTTATTATACTACAGCCATCGGTGATCAACTAGTCACACTAACACTGCTCTAGTGCATCTAGCACAACCTAGCATGCTGGTAAGTAATCGTGTTGTCATAAAAGTGTGCCATCGTGATCACCCAGCAACAGTTACACAGTTAATGGATTGACATGTTGTTCTGTTTGAATGCCGGACATTGGATAATCTCGGCTGTGATGATGTTTGGTGAGAACTTTGCTGTACGGCTATCGTCGTCAGTGACCCTGTTGTTGCTTTTACACGGCATATCTTGCGTATCATTATCAGCTACTAATTCGTCAGCGTTTTAATTTTATGTTTGTATTACTGTTAAGATGATGACGATGATTGAGATGATGATGATTATTATTACATTCGTGCTTGTGTAAGTTCCAGTGGCAATGCATACTGTACAGAGTGAAGTTTTGGTGACTGTGCAGTGGCGTCGCCCCTGTTAAATTTCCACGTATATTTTTCCTGGACTTCAGCACCTCCTCAAAGCCATTCACGTTGTCACTCATAATTTAGCTGCTAATATCGTAAAAATTTTTGGAAGTTTAGAGCGCTGCCACAGAGCGACAGACCCTATTTAACTGGACTGCGGGTCGCTCGGGTGTGGGGGGGTAATGGAGAGTCCCAAGAAGGAGAGGGAAGACGGGGAAGTGCTTTGCGAGACGGGGAAGGGAGTGATGGCCGTTCGTCTCATTTCCTGGCGACGCCATTACGAGTATGCTTGCATCAAGTGAAGCGGAATATTATTATTGTAATTGGTGGGCGTGCGTGCTCGTGCTGTACAGACGTCGGTTGGTTTGTACTTGTGAAGTGTCGTTGTGGTAGCCTACCACTGTTTACTGCATATCTGTCTGATCACTTGCAGCCGAATCATCCAGCTAAGCCGTTCTGGCGGACGTTGCACGGCACGTGCACGCTGTCAGTTTTGTGCCTGCTTTTTGTCACCACTACGCTGCATCGTCGTCCTGAACGTCACTCGTTAGCGCCACTGGCATCAGCCTAATAAGGTGGCCATTAATCTGCGACCGGAAATAGGAACGCTTTCCAGTTAAGCCACGGCCATATAGGCAAAAAGCAATAGAGTGCACTAGCGGCAAACGAAACTCGTTATGACAGTTTACGGCTCACGATTCAGCTACTTCATGAATTACTCTGTCTTTACAGTAACAGTTTATTCTATTGCACATCGGACGATCGTGCCTAATCATGCACAGTGCTTCATGGTGAAAACAATGCCTACTACTTATCACTGCAAATCCGCGTGACATTTGAAGAGCAAAAAGCCGGGACCGGAAAAGAAACTCTAGCTTCGCGTATTTTCCCGGAACATTCATTTAGAAATCGAGACTGTCTCGGGTCTACAGTCCGAACAAATGGCCACCTTATCTGTGTCACTCACAGGACTGATTCAAAAATATGTCATTGTGCCCTACGATTGGTTCGTTGAATAAAGCCGTTTTGTATTATAGTATTTCTTAATATCGATGCAAAGGTGTCTTTTTTTTCAACCTGAGATCATATCATCGTAGTTGTTCCAAACATGATGCGTAACGTGTTGTTGTCTTTTTGAAATTGTGTTGTTTCGTGTAACGCTGCAAATACGCATTGTGGTTCAGACGCTGTTATTGTAATTGTGTTAATTGCTACACGTGCCCACAGTTCTGCCTGTCTTGTAGTACTCTAGTAACTATGTACGTGATAAGTTGAGTTGTTGAACGTCAGCGAGTGGTGATACGAAACTGAAAATTAATCGTAAAGTGAAAAATTTGTGTACGCTGTCGTATTAGCATCAGTAATGATTGATGAAGTTGTGGCCGAAGCTTTTGTAGATTTTGTGTCGCAATTCTCCGAATTCTAACTGTAAAGTACACGTTGCCGGTAGATGTTACAAGCCGCCGAACCGAACTGATCGAATATATTATACTATATTAACTGGTGTACGCACTAACAGTTTTAGTAGTGTAACAACACCGGTCTTCTCTTGCTTGCTTAAATGTGTTCTGTAATATTTCGTCGTGTGATATTGTGCTTTGTCAAATATGGAAAAATAACAGAAGTGCCGTGTCCTGTTATGGCCTATCTACTGTAGGCTGTAAGTTTCGACTAACATTTTCGCGGAAGTCACAGCTTTTGATTGTAACTAGGCCTATACTAGGTGAGTTAATGTATAGCCAAGAGGATGTATAGCCAGCAAGCCTATACGTAAAGATATAGGCACCCCCGTGAGCAGTGGCTTGGCTCTGTTCTTGAAACGTGATACGATAAAACATGCAGTGTGCTTGAAAACTACTCAAGATAAGCAAGATCAAAGCAAAAAATGACGAAACTGACTGTCTTTTACGGCTCATCGTTTTGATCGATATGCCTCCACCAGAAAGTGCATTTTTTGGAAAATGGTGTCTGTGACCTTGACCTTTAAATCCATGAC
>Ga0049105_1000363_pt1 | contig 14892 bp, 10 predicted proteins | sample WorMetvaBAHAMAS1_FD_61260 | JGI IMG/M metagenome (GOLD analysis project Ga0049105, IMG submission 61260) | Worm MetaG Olavius vacuus BAHAMAS.1 | ecosystem: Host-associated > Annelida > Digestive system > Unclassified | place: Germany: Marburg | collected 2013-04-09
CGTATTCCTTGTGTCATTTTGGTTAGTCGGGATGACGTGGGGAGTGTGGGATGGGGGAGTTGCGGTATTTGACAGTTCTTTGTAATGTACTATATGTATAGTATTGTGTAATGTATAGTGGTGTGTGTGTTGTGTTATAATCCAGCCACTGGCTGCTATATGAGAATAAACATATATATATATATATGTTCACTCTGTAACCCGTGTCATCATTATCAGTTTCCTCCTTAAAATTTTGCGGTTTCATTTAAACGAAATTGCTGTTAAACGAAAATAGGACAACCAGATATTAAGTTGAATTTTCTTGTAGCAGTACACGCGGGAAACATATGCGATTCTTCCCTTAGTGAATGACTCAACGTGCGTCAACAACCATATAATAATAATGATAATATGCATCTATGACCTCGAGTACTGTTAATGTAGTCGAATACAATACACAATGATTAACAAGGTTAATAATAAAAGTAAAACACAGCATAATGCTGGCAGCTAAACGGCAAACTGTCGCAATTGAGTCAATATAATACAACATGATAAACCGCACGCAAAAACGAAAGCTAAGCGACAGGCCAGTATCCTTGATAGCATAGGTATGAAATAAGTCATAATGCAGCATATTTTCATAGTTAGCAGTAGGGCTATCATATTGCTGTAATAGTAACACTGACAGAAAATAAAAATGGTTTGGACACGTGCTGAAAAAAGTGATGACATCATTTGGGACAAGTAGGGGCCCATAAGGCTTGCAATGGAGACCGCAAAGTCACAGAGGACAAGAGCGACTAAAAACACCAGGAAAGGAGTTCTGATGAAAGAAAAAAATGTGGACAGGTTTCAGTTGGAGAAAATTGGAAGCAACAGCACAAGACAAAACTGAATGAAGATGAGTGATCTGCTGCACAAGGCATAAGTCAATTCATAGACGCAGCCAGCAGTTTTGCTACAGGGTACGCTCATAACCGAGGTGTCATTTTCAGGTTTGGCTATTAAACGGTCTGGAAAGGAAATTAAGCCCCTTCCACAGAAAATTTCTGAGTTCTTTCGTCTCGAAATTGGTATATTCGAGTTATTTTTGATGCATAATGCGTGCAATAGCAGGATGTTGAGCTCGCAGAGTGAGCAAATTTGACTGGTATTTAGCCCGGGCGAGCACCTGCACCCCTTCACTCCCTCTGGCTACTGCTATGAGTCAGTCAGTCGCCACGGAAATCTGCACAGATGAAAACAGTGTCGTATACTCACGGACGTGGGTGTGGTGTGCGATGACCTGTTTTGTGGTGCTGCGATCTGCGCTCTCTGAACGGAAACTACCGAGTCCGACGGAAATATCCCAATGTTGCCGTGCGCCGAACCGCGAAAAAATCCTAAATAAACGTGGCTCGTCAGTATTGCTTCCTGTTTATAATACAATATTAGAATTTAGGGATGGACGGATAGTGATATTCTGCCGGATACCGGATTCGGTTAACCGGCGCCTAATATCCGGCCGGTTTCGGATTCGGATTTTTGATGTAACTTTACCACTAGTCTATGCCTATAAAATTACAGCAAATCGCGTCCAATGCTTAATTTTTCTGTAATATTTAATTGTTGATCATGCCAGATAATCAAGTCTTTACTAATCTATCAAATTCACATCGTTCAATGTCGCAGCCAGTTCAAAAGTTGAGTAAATTTTCTTTCAGAATCAAAAGCTTTTCAGCGTTATTTGACAGGCGACTTCTCTTGTCGGTGAGGATTTCTCCTGCGGGCTGAAGACTCGCTCGCTGGGCACGGTACTGGTAGGTCGTCCAATAAAACGCCAGCGCCAGCCACTTGCTGCTCGCATCATTCAAGTTGAGAATATCGACAGAATCCTATTTGCGTATTTCTGTGAAGCATCAAGTGTCAACACAGCGTGTGGCAACAGCGTCTCTTGCCTCAAAGGTATAAAGCGCGGAAATAATCGGCGGGCGGCCGGGCGAGCGGGCGACCTGGTCGGCGGCTGCAGTTGGCGCCAGAGCACACTGCCAGTGGCCGGCTACCTCAATCGACAGGTTTCGTCGGCAGATTTTCGCAGCTGATACCAACTGTTAATTGCGCAGTGACATGGGACTTGATGCAAAACGGGGTACTGTAATTCGTGAAAATCCGACCCGCCGTGCCACATACAATTCCGGCCGGAGGCGGATTTCACCGGTTAGTGAAAAACCGGCCGGATCCGGATGCCGGAGCCGGATAACCGTCCATCCCTAATTTAGATATTGGACACAGCAGTGTAGTGTGCCGACGACGACATTTTGTTGTTACAGGACGGGTTCAAACGCAGTAGGTCAGCAATGACTATACAATGACTTACAACTTACAAAACCCGTAACACGGTGGCAGAAATGAATCAGTACCAGAAACGGATCCAAAGAGATGTCGGAACAATCTCCTTCACCAGCATCTGTAAGTGTAGCAGGCCTATATACACAGAACGTTCATATGCAAACTTGCAGGCGAAATTGGCTATCAGTTATGTAAAAGTATTCAGCTTCTATACCCTGTTGGGGCTCCGCCGCCAGACCCATTCAACCATCGCCGACAATTTCTGGATTGGCTGTTGACCAATGCTGTTTGCAAATGAGACGACCGGAGACGGAATTTCATCGCCCAGCATTTTTGTCCAGAATAAATAATTTGGCTAAGACAGCTGAAGCTAAGCCAAAAGGGCGACTATTGCTATCTAACCTCGCTGTAGATCGGCGTCTTTACTTGTCAGAGTAATAATGTCGCCTTTGCTGAAGCCGAGCTGTGTCGCGTCCTGTGCTTTATGGTGTCTGATCGCTTTCACTCGCGGTGCATTCTACAGCGACAAAATATAATGATTAAACAGTATAACCTGTAACCAGTGGCGAGTCCAGGACAAGGCAACTGGGGATGGCTAACTTAACGGGTGGTGAAATACAATCTCAATTACATCTTGAATAGTTACAAAATATGGGCAAGAAACAGGCAATCACATTCTAACCTCGTCGGATTCGACAAATAAAGCTTCGATCACGTTTCTAATCTGCTCCGCCTGAAAACATATAAACGATGCAGAAGTGAAATTACTTGAGACAGATATCGTAAGCAGCCTGTGACCGGCAGAATTATAAGTTATAAATGGACAATCAAGTAAGTAACATAATACTAATGAGACAGCGAAACAACGTTGCCTAACACAATTATCACCAAACAACATTTAAAGGTAAGCTAATTAATGTTAATAAGATATAGGCTATATTTAAAAAAAAACTTTCTAAAGTTGATTTAAATAAAAGTAATCAACTTTTGGAGTGAACTCGTAAAAATCAGTGTCTGGTTTAGCGACTTAGCTCGCTGATGATGCTGGGCGTGAACTTTTATTATCAATTTCCACCTTATTTGCTAGTAAACATGGCGAACGACCGAAAAATGTTAACAAAAAAACTGTCGTTAAGCCGAACTGAACATCTATGCAACCTGCATATATGCAACAAACCAGTATGCGCCAGACTGGCACAATAATTTAGGCCTACAAAGTGCATTTCTACATTGCAACGTGTTGCCGAAAATTTAACGTGCATTTGGAAACTTTTCGTAATCACGTGTTCGTAATATCAGCGATATCGTCGAATGATGTCAGTAATATGAAATGAGACGCTATGCTATGCCGTAACGGTCAAACAGCGACTGACTCTCTGAGTGCGGAGAATGGTGTAGCCTGATGACGTATGGATCTGTAGAGTCAACGGCTTCGGAACGCTTACGTCCAGCAACTCCTCGTATCTAAGTTAGCATAATTCATGTGTATTGTCTCTGTACCATAGCAGCTATCATCTGATCATCAACGTTTCTTTTAATTTCTCAATGATTCGCGAGTGCAATAATATAAATAATGCAAACCAGTGAGTGACTGAAGTCTAAAAGTTATTTTTTAGAGAGCTAGTGATTTTAGATAATTTCACGCAGTATAATATAACGTTTATATGTCCAAATCTTTACTGATTACTGATTTTTTACTGCGCTGCATGCATTGCATGAAATGCAGTCTATTCTTGCTCCCATTCTCTCCCATTCCCGTCGAATCATTCCCATTCCCGTCGAATCATTCCCATTCCCAGTCGAATACCTCATTCCCATTCCCAGTCGAATACCTCATTCCCATTCCCGTCGAATCATTCCCATTCCCAGTCGAATACCTCATTCCCATTCCCATTTTATCGCGACGTCTCTATTCCCATTCTCATTCCCATTGTCAGCAATCACTACATTTAAAATACTTGAAAGCCGAGAAATGTGTATATAGCGTCATGCCTTCAAAACGAAAATTACCAAGTTGGCAATTTACACCAAAAGCATTATTTGTCCCATTCCCACTCCCATTCCCATGCACACCTCTATTGACGACCAACGCCATAAGACAGCATCAATGAATGTTGCGAATAAACAGCGCAATAAAGATACGAACGAACTTGATGTGTTGTAGAACTTGAAGCGCATCATTGCGCTGCTGTTGCTGCTGCTGCTGACTAATCAGTCGTATACCAGAGTGACCGACTGACAGAAGATTCACGTCAGGATGCTGATGTCCGCCCTACGTACAACACACAAAGCTTTCTTTCACCAAATACTGGCAGCACATAAATGATAATAATAAACTAACACACAAAGAGAAACAGGAAAAACGACAATTCATTGTCTATGCATCTAATGATGCGAGCTAAATATCAGCCTGATGATGTCTACACGGAGCACATATGATATTATCCAGCAAGCAATATTTCTACAAAAATTGTCTTTTTTAACACACAGAATATCCTCAATATTGAAACAGTTAAACATGGACCTACTCATCTCAGTGTTACAATCTCGTTGTTATTCTGTTCCAGCATAATAAGCAGACGGCCTAGACCCATATAGAGAGGCCTAGACCCATATAGAGGCCGAAATCTCAATGAAATTAGTTTTATCATCATCGTCATCATGTATTTACAGAACACAGCAGTACAGCAATGTAGCAGAGTCTATGTAAGCAGAATCGTTCAAAACATATTACGTTCTGAAGGACAGAAACGCTAAATGAATCAGACTTACAACTGCCCTTTAAAAATAAAATGCAAATACAAATACAAAAACAAACAACATGAGAAAATGATGTCATAGGCACAAAAATTCAGACAGATTAACTGATGCCAACTATGCTCTAAACTTGTTTAGAAATGAAAATTGATTTAATTAATCGTTTAACTTTTTCACAGTTCTAAAAATTGTTATTTTGAATTTAAATTTAAATTCGATTTTAGCCGTACAAGCGTGCATAAAACTAAACTCCACATTACAGACAACATGCAGTCGCCAAAGTGAAGAATAACGTACGGAAACGGAAAATAATCGGCTGAAATAGACCGGCCAACGTCGCGCCGTGTTGATAATCAGCTTCTTGAAAGAATCCGACACTTGATCAGTGTGAATTCTCGACGGGTGAACGTTCTGTCCGTCTACCACAACCAACCATTCACACACGACTGCTGTAGTGATAACATATTAAGCCCAAATTCGCACCGGTGGCATATTTGTGGTTAAGTATAAGTGAATACGGTTCTCGGCATTATTTGATTCAGTTTAATTCAATGTAAGCCACGCCCACTGCCCAACAGCTCAAAGTATATAACGGAGCTAAGCGGAGCACAAACAAAACAAACCGAGACAGACAGACAGACAGAGAATCTGAAACTATTGTTCTCACTAGCTTGTGCACAACGATCAACAGCGTTTAAAACTTTTTAACAAAATTCACACGGTTACCAGTTACCAAGCAAAGTTCTGACGGAGGCGGTGTCATGAGAACTGATTCGAACCGAGCCTCTGTAAATATCACTGACGATTTGAGCGTACAACAGATCAACTATCATAGCATCGTCCAGCCTCTCCAGTGGAAATGACACCTGTGAAAATATTATTGACAAAAGGTTGACATCAGTTTGAATGTTACAGGCTAAAAATCAAATATATGAATAAGTAAGCAAGTAAGAGAATGTATACACGGTGCCTCAAAACAAATAGTCATTAAACGCCACATAAGCTATATCGACGGGGTCAGTTCCAGTTACAATGAGTTACGATCAATTTTTGGGTAGGCCCCTGCTCCCCCTACAGCACCCCCAATGAATCAAAACCCATGTTTCATGGGTGGGTCGATCTTTGTAAGAGTCGTACCTCTTTGCGGATGCGGAGAACCCACTGCACTCCTGTATAAGTGAGACAAGCGGAGATGTTAGCGTCATGTAGTACAGTACGACAATGCTCCAGCGACTGCAAGTCAAACGTCTTTGATGTCTCGACTGCAGCGTTCGACCTGTCTGTAATTTACACAACACGTCAGTCGGAGCTGAAACGACTTTACTTAAGTACAGTAGTAGCAAGTATGAAGCTATATCCTGTCACCAATGATTTTTGTTTGAGTGCTGCAGTAACTCTGCAAGGGAAAGAATCGCTCCATGCTGGAGTGTTACGCAACGGCAATCTCTGCTATGCGTCGACAACGACGACGACGATGACGACGACGACAACGATGACGACGACGACGACGATGATGACGATGACGATGACGATGACGACGACAACGATAACGGACATGTCTGTGACGGCATGACGTTGTCGGCGTTGATGATGGTATTGTCTTTATAAACCTGTTAAACTTCAGTATGCTGTTGAATATGACTCCGCCTCGAACTTGAATTAAAACAGGCCTATTCATATTTTCATCACATCAGTCGCAACTTACTTGTTGCTTACATTTGTTCTGAACGGCCACTGCGTTGTTACATTCCATGCAGTGAGCAGAGGTGGGGATGGGATGCCAACTTATGTTATCGAAGGCCCGCATCACTGTTTTCCGTACACTACAGCTATTAAGATTTGTTCACTTCGAACACTGGACGGTCAAATTCATAAATTTATAAACTGGCTGTCTCCATACTGTCAGGACTTCTGCGAAAACACAGAAGTCCTTACTTACTTACTTACTTATTTACTTACTTACTAACTAACTTACTTACCACTTACTACGACAACACGACGGTCTCGGAGTTCAAAGTTCAAATGGCTGCTGAAGACACACCTGTTCTGAGACCACCGTGCTTTGTGACATTTAGTTAGAAGCGCCGTTTATAAATCACTTTACTTGCTTACTTACTTTCTTCGACAGCAGCGATGCCAGTTTCACGAGTATGGATTATGGAAGACCTCGTAGAATAGCGAGACGTTACCTGCGCTCGTCTGACTGGGTTGAGTCCGAGATGGAGCCGGCTGGTGCGACAGAACGCTGGCAGACGAAGCGACGCCAATTGCTGATGACGATGGAGAGCTGTGTGTCAGCTGCTGATGTAGCTGGTCCTGTCGGCGTCTCATATCTGATGACACTCGCTCCGTGGACGCCTGCTCGTCTTGTTGTACACCAACATCCTTCACTTGCTGACGTTGTTGCTGCTGCTGCTGCTGCTGCTGATGCTGATGTGACGTTTGACTCGTCTCCGCAGACGACGTCCGATTTGTCTAAATCACAGTTCCGCCGCACTTGTGATACGGTCTTTTATGACGATACAACACACGTTTCATTAGACTGCCCGACTATAGACGGAACTTCTTATAGGTCTATCTTACCGCTCTCCTTTCTCTATTATTTTTGCCACCCAGACCGCCGAGCCGATCACTGTCAAAAGTATAATTATGAAGGTTGGGGACCTATAGCTCTGGTATAAAAATGACTAAGACATTTCGCCCATCCCTTTCCTAAATTTTAAAAGGAGTTAAAAAGTGCAAATTTTGGCCTCAATTTTGGGCCCAACTCGCCTTCGAATCGCTGTCGTTTCGAAAATAAACCACATATCTGAACTGTATTTGAGCTTCGAAACTGCCGAAGATGAGTCTGTTCAAATTCTATTCACCACTGAAAACCATTTGCTCACTGCGGACCCTGAATAACGGGCTGAGAAAATTTGTTGAATCATAATAACTCAGTCTTGCACTGACTTGTTTTGCTCAAATTTTTACGTAAGTGCATTATCGTCAGCGGAAACCCGAGAACGGTTAAAATGCACTTCCGGTCAAAACCAATATGACGGACGTCGGACGGCGCCCAATCTGGACATATTTAAATCGCATTAGCTTCGTATTGTGTGCCCACGAAGGTTGCGGAATTGTTAAATTTGTAGGCTGGTGCATTATGGGCCTCGCTATTAAAGCTCAGAACGACTAGCGTGATGTGGGGCGACCTCAAGTTACAATGCATCGCAATTGCCACATTTACTAGTTATGATAAATTTTAGCAACCAAATATGTTATTTACTTTATTACGTACATTTCTGTTCTTGCAGTAGAAGAGAATAAGAATAAGAAAAAGAGAAAAAGGAGAAGAACAGGATTAGGACGACGAAGAAAAGGATGAGGATGAGGATGAGGACCAGGACAAGGAGCAGGAGGAGGAGCAGAAGAAGAAGAAGAAAAACAAGAAAAAGAAGAAGAAGAAGAAGAAGAAGAAGAAGAAGAAGAAGAAGAAGAAGAAGAAGCAGCAGCTAAGTTACCTATGCCAAGTTCCAAAGAAACTACTTAATATTATAAAGAAAAACAAAAACAAATAACAAAGAAAATTCTCGAACATCATCAGAAAAAAGGACCTAAGACGGTTAGGGAATAGGCATCATGTATTCGCAGTGGCTGACACCAGACAATCTCTCTGAGACGAGAGACCGCAAACGACCAAGAAAGAACAGGAACAGGCGAAACGCGACAAAATGACCTTAGAACACTGGACATCGCCCTGAATAAGGCTACGGATCTGACGCAATACGAATTAAGGAGAATGGCATCGACGTATAACCAAATTAATCTGCTGTGACGCAATGTGTCTGGAAAAGACATTATGCAAGAGTATGTCAGTGGAAGAAGATCGGCGGGAAGATGACACCAATGGCATAATGTTAATGTTCTGTTTACCGCCAACCCTCCTGGGAGATGGCACTAGACGATGACGATGACGATGCAAGTTCACACGTGTTCGTAAACGCACAAAACAGCGTTGCTGACATACCTGCAATGAGCTGGCGGACGCGGACGAAGGCTCATTCTGACGAGCAGACGAAATTCTGTCGTGAAGTCTCTGTCTGATCACGTCAGCGGACGGCCTCGTCGACGTGGCCAAGTTTTTCTCGTTGCCCTCCTCGATGTCCAGTCGCCCCACCTGGACCTCCGGCTTGGCTTCGTCCACTCGCGGCGGCGGCCACTGGATCTTGCCGACGCGGATCGGTCGTTCCTCGATCATGTCGTCACGGGTCTGGGACGGAGCTGGACGATGCCGCAGCGGCTGGCCAGTTGTTGATGAAGGAACGACCGGAGACACGCTTGGAGGGACAGGTACTTCCTGGGGTGGTGGTGGCTGAGGCCGCTCAGCCGCTGACGATGTAGGAGCAACAGGGACTGGTGCAGGCACGCTTGGAGGAACAGGTACTTCCTGGGGTGGTATTGGCCGCAGCGGCTCAGCAGCTGAGGACGGAAGAACGACTGGGGCTGGTGGAGGAAGGCTTGGAGGGACAGGTACTTCCTGTGATGGCAGTGGCCTTGGCGGCTCAGCTGCTGGCAATGTGGGAGCAACAGGGGCTGGTGGAGGAAGGCTTTGAGGGGCAGGTACTTCGTGGGGTAGTAGTGGCCACGACAGACCGGCAGCTGAAGACGGAAGAGCGACTGGGGCTGGTGGAGGTAGGCTTGGAGGGACAGGTACTTCCTGAGGTGGCGGCGGCCTTGGCGGCTCAGCGACTGACGAAGGAGCAATATGGACTTGTGGAGGCACGCTTGCAGGGACAGATACTTCCTGAGGTGGCGGTGGTGGCGGTGGTGGCGCTGGTATACCGACAGCGTCCACCATGTCGTTGATGTGCGCTGTCTGACCAAGTACTCTCTGTCCGTCACGCGACGGCGACCGCGACTTCGACCTAGCACCTTCCGAGTTCGCGATCCCGGGCGCCGCAAACTGTCTCTGGCTGCTGACGTCCCTAGCCGGCACCAAGCTGGGAGCAGCGTGGGAATACGGTGCACGGCAGGTGGTCGAGGCAGCCGGCGGTGCGACCGGTGCCGGAGGTCTGGGATCGCCGACGGTGATAACAGTTGGACTGAAGGACGTGGACTGGTGGCTGACTGTGACGGGCGTCGGTATGTTGGTAGGCTGCAGTGATGCTTGAGGCGGGAATGACGCCATCATTGGCTGCTGATGTAACGACTGCTTGAGCAGTTCGTTCTGACGCTGCTGAGCTTCCAGCAGCGCTTGAAGGGCCATGTTCTCGCGCTGCAGTTGCTACAATACATTGTTCATGACAAGCTGCAAGTACACGTACAACATACAGAGTACAAATGGTTTCTGCTTATTCAGAAACGAAATACAGTTGCAGTTGGATCGAGGAAAACGCCTGTCAAAAAATCACATCCTTTGAATCGTTGGGTTTACTTCGTAGAAAAAACTCCATCTAAAATACAGCCGCACGTAAGTTTCGTTTAAACATCATCGATCATCATCATTATTATCATCATTCATCATCACATACATGTAAATTTACCACGGTGCTATTCAACCTAAGATCAGCAGATCTGAGCAGATCTGGCTTTAGCTAAGCCGGCTGAGCTAATAGCACAACCGGTCAAAGTCTGTCTGTCTGTTTGTCTGTATTAACGAGGGTGATACAAATCACAACCGCTACACGTAACTTCTACTGGTCATTCTGCTCGCACAGAAACTCTGATCACAAACCGATAACTAAGTCAGTCTGACTTACTTACTTACTTACTTACTTACTTTACCGAGACTGCTATGTGACAGTGCAGTGGTACAGAGTACACAGACCCATTGTTGTTGTTGTAGCATCTGCTGCTGCAGCATCTGTTCAGCTGTCAGTGACGACGTCATCGGCATCGCTCCTGGTTTGACACATCAACAACGTCCTTAACCAGTAACAGTTTCCGTGCTCGTCGTGATAGTATTTTCATGCAGTAATAAATGCCTCTCTCTCTCTCTCTCTCTGTGTGTGTGTGTGTCTGTGTGTTCTTGCTGGCTGTTGCACTGAGATCGTGCTTTCCGTTTTGCTGCGTTTATAAATGCGAAATAAAACATCTCTATCATAACTTTTTTGCTAATGATCGAAGGACTGTTCAAAGTGATCGGCTATTATCGTCTTCATCGTCATTGTCGTCATCTCTCTGTTCTCAGTTATAACTATTAAAGATAAAGGAAATATTTTCATTTCACACGTCCAAACACTCCCAACAACATGCCCGTTGCCACGCACTGAACAATTCCAAACAAAAGCACAAATCACTTTAAAATATAAGCACAAATGACCAACCAAACCAACATCAAGTAAGTAACCAGTAATAATAAATGAGGTTTAGAAAAGCTATCACAGAGAACGAGGAAATGTTGGGTGAAAGTTGTGGCACAAACTGGAAGAAAAATGTAGAGAATGGAAAAATGAAAATCTACCATAATTTCGTTACTACGTTCTTTATTTTCCTGAACTTTCCCCCTTCTTGAATAGACAACATCTGAGCTATGATGATTGCCTGGAGGTAAGAGCCTAAGCGGGGAGATTATCAGAACTGTTCTGTGTTGTATTGTGTACTGAAGTTGTGCAGAGTCGTAAGCACACTTAGATGAGCAGTTCTTACAGTTTTCTGGGTTGGGTTTTGTCACACTGGGCCCATTTCACTGTGCGAAGATTCCTTTGTGTTTGTGTTTCAAATGTTTGTGTTTTTGGTCACATTGCATATATGTTATATTCTTGTAACACGGTGGGGTGAAAATGGTGGAATTAAAGCCTAATCCTTAGTAAGTAAGTAAGTAAGTAAGAATATTTGTACACGGCGCAAACAAGCAACAGTCACTATGCGCTTAGGACCCTATCTTCCCTCAGTGCTATGACACTGTTGGTTGGGTCATTTGACCTGTACAAAACCAGTCTGCAATATGACCTATAATGTGTTTGGTGAGACGTTGTAAACCTTACTCAACTTACTCAACTTTTTCTGAATTTTCAAGACAACAACAGACCTAGTGGGATGGAGCCGGGCGACGGTGAGAAGAAAGCCTGTGTCGGCGCTGCTGCTGCTGCTGGCGCTGCTGCTGCTGATGGTGGCGCCATGGTTCCAGGCATCTTCATCGTGTGAGGTATGAACGACGACGACTGAGCACCGACAGGAGCTGCATACGACGATGGCATTGAACTGAGCTGCTGAGGAGGCGGCTGACCGGCGCCAGGTGCGTTGAGAACCACTCGCTGCTGACTCTGCACACAAACACACGTGCGAGTTGATTTCTCATTCATTCATTCATATTCGTTTAATTGAAAAAGTTGTCAGAACGCAACTTAGCATCAGAATACAACATAAAACAAACATCAGATAGAGTGAAAGTCGTTGCCAAGCTACGACGGTATGGTAATGCAGGTACTGAGTGTTAATAGGTGTCTTTAAAAGCTAGTCTAGGTACGAAGTTATGGTGGTCCATGGCATAAGAGAGGAAAAAATTGTGATTCTATTTCGCTGAAGTAGCACAGACAGCGTAGAAAGAAAATGTACACAGCTGAAAACATATAAAACGACATACAACATATGCACGTGCATATACAGTAGGCCTGCTGGCAGGTTGAGTAAGGTTTACCATCCCACCGAACACATTATAGGTTATAGCGGGGACGGGTTTTTATGGCTCAAATGACCAAACCAACAGTCTAAAAGGCAATAAAGGAAGATAGAGTCCTAAGGATTAGGCTTCAGTCCCATCGGGTCTATCCCACCATGTTACAATAATATGACATATATGCGGTGTGAAAAAAAACAGAATGCAGACACATAAACGCAGATAAATCTACGCACAGTGAAATGGGCCAGTGTGACAAAACCCAATCCAGAGAACTGTAAGAACTGCTCATTTAACTGTGCTTATGACTGTGTACAGTTTCAGTACACAATACAGCACAGAACAGTTCTGATAATCTCTCCTCTTACCTCCAGTCAACCATCATAGCTCAGATGTTGTCTATTGGAGGAAAAGGGAACTACAGTACTGGCAATAAATGTCAGACTGATGACTGAAGCAATGCCTGATCACACACACTCAAACCGGGGTAAAATGAATGGCAAGGCATCGGAGTTTGGTGGGACTGTCGACGCCGCTCTTCAGTAATAAAATACATGTAGCACGGCACACGGATACTTTTCATTACTGTCCGTACAGAAGCGTTTTTGAGCGCACGTTGGAGACCGTATTACCTTGGAAGGTTGGTTTGTCTTGTCGCCGCCCCCTTTGAGTCTTCCACTGAGAGTTCGTTCGTCATCGAGGTCGTCGACTGTGCCGTCGAGAGCCTGGTCAAACACGCGTTCCAACCAGCGATCCATGTCGGATGTGCCGCTCGTCGTCAGAGTTGTCATTTCATCGGCAGCACGACTTCGTCCTCCTCTCCTAGACCCGGCATCGTCCGCCGCCAGTCCACCCTGGTGACGCCGCGTCAGCGTCCTGAACTTGGCTCCGGCTGGAATGTCCGGCATCTGCAACCACAGTACGGCACATCGCGTTCCACAGCGCAGATGACCAACGACTATCCGCATATCTTTTTATTGTATACATATAACAGCGTTAGTAGTTGTAGTATAAACGAACGAACGAAAAAAACGATTGAATATCTCATTAACTATTATTACTATAAAATATTTTATCGTCGAGTAATTGAATACATTTTTCGTCATTAATTAATGGGTTATTTGTTATAAATTTTCACCGAAAAAAAATCATCACACACACAAGTGCTATGTGTGAAATTAATTAAAGATTTATTAAGGCTGTCAACATCAATTGCTTATTTTATCTCATGTTGCGAAAATGTCCAGTTCCGTTAGGCTGCGTATCCAAAACGAAGTAGAATAAATTGATTCTAGTATCTTTGGTTAAACGACATGAAATGAAAGACATTAGACATTTTAAAGTGTCACAACCTTAGCTAGTCGACAAGACATTGCTGCATATGTACGTTTTATGGACATATATTCAATATTCAATTAAAATTGATAAAGACATAATCGACAGTACGACGTCTTAGTTACAGATTACGGGTTCGTTGTGTTCGAGCATTCCGTGAATAAGTAAGTAAGTAACAGTTGCTGGCAAGGCGGGCACCTGTTGTCCACTCATATAGCGAGCGTTGAGAGCGCTGTTGCCGAGTGCCAGACCGTCGGTAGCAGGAGGTGGTACCCGGCCGTTGACACTGCTAGCAGTTGTGATTCGCCAGTGAGACTCGCTGGGCACAGGTGCCAGCTGAGAGAGTTCCGCGTAGTCGCGATCATTCACGGGCGCAGCACTCCTACAGTTATCACAGCAAATTAGGAATTGTTACAATCGGCTTGATCGATATGCAGAATGGGACATTTAAAGCTTTCTGCCTGAACAGCCCATCATCTACAAGTATATAACAAGTAACTGAAGCCAATGAAACAGTTAAGTAAGAAAGAAATTATTAAGTGAGTAAGTAAGTGTTGGTGGAGTTGTTCTGAATATCTTAGCGTACGCAGACGACTTGGTTTTGTTGTCGCCGTCTTGGTTGGGAATGCAGATGTTATTGAATATCCTTACATCTTATATCACCTCCATCGATATGCAAAGAAGTCAGTATCAATGGTTGTTGCACCGAAATGTAAAAATAGGATTGTATCTGTTAGCTTCCCTGTTTTTAAACTTGGTAATGCTAGAGTTCAGTTTGTTAACGAGTTCAGATATCTCGGCCATATAATAACTGAGAATCAAAAAGATGATGATGATATTGAACGTGAAACTCGTAACTTGTTTATACGAACAAATGTTCTGTTGCG
>Ga0049105_1000364_pt1 | contig 14887 bp, 7 predicted proteins | sample WorMetvaBAHAMAS1_FD_61260 | JGI IMG/M metagenome (GOLD analysis project Ga0049105, IMG submission 61260) | Worm MetaG Olavius vacuus BAHAMAS.1 | ecosystem: Host-associated > Annelida > Digestive system > Unclassified | place: Germany: Marburg | collected 2013-04-09
CTTACGCCATGCGTAGAGGCGGTTGCCTAGAGTTGTATTACTGTAACATGGTGGAGTGGTCCTGGTGGGATTCAAGCCTTATCTGAAAGACCAAGTGGTTTCCTTCAGTGCTTTGTCACTGTTGGTTTGGTCATATGACCTGTAAAAATCGTCCCCGAAATGACCTATAATGTGTCGAGTGGGACGTTAAGCCTCTACACTACTACTACAGCCGACCCTTGCAGAACTCTAGCCCTTGAGCCCACTGGAGGACTTCAAATGTTCATATCGATCCTTGCTGTTTAGCACACTTCATAACTGTGTTCAGCATATTAAAATACTTTTTATACCGTACAATAGAGTGATGTTTCCATTTTTGTGCTAACATTTCATTATCCGGAGTTTAGGGGTTCACTTGGGTACCCAGTTGTCAAAAGTGAAAATGTGATCAATAAGCTGCAATAACTTCAAAACAGCACGAGATGTGCTGTCACTTAGTATTATTCACTAACAGGAAATCGCATATGGACTTTTTATTGGTGCCAAAATATGTGACATTGAATGACCTTGACCTTGAATTTTGTGTTATTTCCCCAGTTTTTGTAGTTTCAATTACATCAAAGTAATTGAAGTTATGCTCATACTGTCAGCGACAGAATTGTAGCCAATAGAAATTAGTTCTTGCTTATATGATGCATGGTGATATTGTCAGAGAACAAGTGCATTAAAGAGAAGTACATATCTGTTGTAAGCGAAAATGTTACCAATGTGGCACAATTACTTGAAAACTGTGTTACAGAGGAAGGATGTAAGTTATTATTATTTGCTAACTAGAAATACGTTCTGTGGAACGGGTATGTTCCCAATAGCCACGTCCACAATGAACGAATTGTACCTATAATTATGGCCGAATGCATGGTGCATGCACGAAATGGCCATATTTCGCGAAATTTTCTTGTTTGGCCTATACTAGAACTGTCAGTAGTTAGTAATAACTAGCCTAATACAATGTGACTTTGTGATGGCAGTTTACAACCCTGATGAAAATTTAAAACCTGTTCTATTGTCCGCAATGCGTACTTGTTTTATGTCTCATTTAATAGTAATAATAATAATAATAATCTTCGTTTATTATAGTTTGAGTCAAACGCTACAACCGAACCAACATTTGTCACGCAGGACAGCACTGATACAATTGAACACAAAGCCAGTATATACAACGAAACAACACTAGGTTTAGCACGGGTATCTTTAGCTGCTATATACAAACGCTAGGTTCACCTCAATGCCGTAACTTAATTGATACAAACAGAAACAACAAATAACAAGCACGCGTACTAAACATAGGATAAACTCATAAAAGTAAATATTTACAAATAATTCCATCACTGCCCAACACTTTCGGCGCCACCGGGATTCGAACCCGGGACCTCTTGCACCACAGCCGAGTGACTTAACCACCGGCTACCCGCACCCCGCTGGACTTGATATTGGTCTTGGTCTCGAGAGAGCTGGTCTTGGTCTTGGTCTTGTTACAGCAACAGCTGGTCTTGACTACAATACTGCCTCTCAGTCTTAATTATTTGCCGTTATAACTATGCTATAGTCACTGTGTTATAGTCTGCACAGTGCACATGGCTTATGATGATGTGACACTGGCAGGGGAAAGGGTGTATTATGTACGAGATATTCTTCATGAATGTCTGGGTCATAATTTTGTGTCCGGTCTTCGTAAATTAAAACCTAAAAAATCTAAAAATTATCCCTAAAGCCTACATTTTTTCCAGCCCTGATGTATAGGTTATTGGCTGGCAGTGGCAGCCTGGCTGCTGCAGCCTGCAATGTTTTTTTTCTTCATACGTTACGTTATTGTGTGATGACGTCATGGTGTTTACATTCGTAAATAAATAATCACGAGAAAAAGACGGATATTTAATAAGATTAATCTGTGTCAGTGATTTGACCGACGTACTAATAAAACCATTGAGGTCGATGCATTCTAACACTTGAAGTTGTGGACAGGTACTTGCATTTCTCATTGTTTATATTGGCTGACATACAGGTCTGACGTAATAAAATAGATGAACCCACTTCCTTATAATTTTCAGATGTTGTGATAGACGCGTGGCGTCCCTGACGGCGGTGGTAGTGGTGGCTGAGACTACGCGAGACGTAAATTTACAGTATGACATCTGCGATGTCTCTGTCAGCCATGTTTCGGTGGGTGACTGTTCTCGGGTATAGTGAGTTCTTAGTGCGAATGCGGATGTAAATGTGTAAAATGCAGATATTGATGTGGATCAGAGAAGTACTACTAAAAGCCGTCTGGACGGTCTGGAACCGTGCGGACGCCGTCCGGACACCGCCTGGCGCCGTCCGGACGGCGTTCGCACTTCAGAGTCTGTCCAGTGCTGTAACTGTAACGCTTGTGAGAGTGTACAGTTGCTGTTGATGTGTTAGGCTGAAATTCTGACAATGTCATGTTGGTCATAGATATGATGGTGTTGGGCGGTACCACCAATTATGCGTCACGGTAAGTACCGTGAAAAAATACCGCAGTACTCTGTACTTCCATTATTACCTCAACTGATGGGCCTGCTGGCATAGCTGGAAACTTAGGAGATATGGGGACATTCCCAAAGTATGCAGTGCAAATGTATGTGCTTATATTTCCCCAGTATTTCACAAGTAGCCTATCATTATATATAACTGCTACAGTATTTTCCACTGCTTGCCGCCATCATGTTATGATGCTGTTTGTCTGTCCTCTGTCTTGTGAGGAAACGGTGCCATAGCCCGTCGTCTTTGTTTCGTTGTTATTTGTTCAAGGAAACGTGGAATGTGGTACTAGTCTGACTTGAGACTGTATTGCTGGTTTTATTTTAGACGTTCCTTGGTTTATTAAGAAGCATTTGCACAGTTATCCAATTTGCCATAGGCAAACACGGCAAAAAAGGCCACCCTATGCTGACACGACTTTTAGTTCCAAAAACAACACGCGAAAATGGTGAAAAAACTGGCACTAACATGCCGACCACTTCCCCAAACCAACGTCCAAGTCCAAGTCTCCATCAATGCTGCTAGACAGCCTAGGCTATGGATTATCTTATCTCATAGACAGAAGTGATAGGCACAAAAATCTTGTAGTAACGGCCTGACAAAATAAAACTCAGCGGACAAATGGAACTAACGACTTATTAATTACTTGTATACGGCTCCTGAATCACGGAAACGCCATGGGTGGTGTTCATTACTTTCAGCTGCCATTTGAATCTGTTCAGTGAAAGGCTACTGTTGTGCAGAACAGATGACAGACTGTTCCACATTATGGGTTCATAGAATACAAAACTGGGCCCACCCTGGCCGTGCCACTGCTGCCAGAATAGTCCAAAAGACTTGCTCCTGATGCTAAACGTGCCGCAATATTTTGAATCGATTGTAGCCATTTTGTCACACTGTCAGCCGTTCCTGCTAGTACAGCATTGCAGTAATCCAGCCGACAATGTCCACCAGTGTACAACAGTGTATGTAGGTTTGCACCAGTGACCTCAATGTGGTTCTAATTCTGGGTGTCTCCGGACGGCTGGCCTCCAGACGTCTGGTGATTCTGGGTGGTGTCGGATGACTTCCAGATGGCTTTGTGTGGCTCCATATGCTCTGAGTGGCTCCGAACGGCATTCAGTTGGCCTCCAGATGGTGCGGGCAGTTCGAGACGGCTTTTTGTAGGACTGGACCATAATGCTAATGCCTTGCCCTTGATGTCTACAGATAATATCTGCATTATTTCTTCACATTTTACGTATTCAACTCAGTGCAAAATTTAATTTAACTTATGGACGTACCATTCATTGTACTGTTCGCCAATAATTTAAAATGGCAATTAGAAGCACCTCTGAATTTTGGCAAACACTGGTCAAAATTTTGTCTTTTTTATTCAGTTATAACTGATGTCGAATCCTCCTACAGTTCTCTTTTCTGAAACAGTTCTAGTTGATTTCTGAAACTCACATACTCGCATATTAAGTTATAATGTGCCAGTGTGTGAGAAATGGATGGTAATTTTCATTGTTATGTCCATATTGCGATTTGTAGTCATCTGCTACAGCAGCTGTGACAGTCATGTTTTATTATTTGTTTAGTCTTCAATATATTTGCTTCTTAATGGGCTCAGATGTGCTGTGGTATATTTATTGCAGGTGTCGTATTCCAGAATCGTGAATTACTGAAATGCACACGATGGTTAGTTTTAATGTTGTTGCCATTTTAACGGCTTGTGTGCCTCTGCTTTTGAGTGTACTTAAGACACAAGCAGCTGAACATGGCAGTGTGAACAAGTTTCAGCTGAATGAAGATCGAGGCAGTGGAAGATGGAAACGCGCAAGCATTGCATTTCCAGCATCGTGCCAAGATGTGCAGAAACTGGTTGATGATCGTGTTAACAACATGAGTGCTGTCAGCCTAAAATTGTTTGTTGACGATGTCGAGTTTAACAATGACAGTAAAACCAGTCTGCAGATGTCGTGGACAGGGCATGATACCGAGAGAGTAATTGTTATTACATCAGATGGTGCGATGTCAACTGTTTATCTGAGCGACGAGACAAGTAAGAAGTTTGATAACATCAGTGCTCGTTTAGGGAGTGCTACAGGTGACAGCCAGTTATCGCTGCAGAAACATCCTCTTGTTGCTCAGATAATCTACATTGTGGCTTATCCTATGCTTCACATATCTTCGTCACTTTTTATTTCTACTGATGCTGGAAACTCATTCACCAAAGTACCATTGCCGTTCTTACTGTCCGACAGGCTTGTTTTTCACCCAAATGATTCCGCGCTCATTTTGGCCAATGATAAACTGACACATAAACTCTTCCTGAGCAAGGATAAGGGGTTTACTTGGTCCGAGATTAAGTCAGGTGTCATTAGTTTCAAGTGGAGTACGGTGCCAAATTCATCTGACATATTTGTCATCACTGGAAATGATTTTACATTTGCTGATTCTAGGTCAAACGTTCTGCAGAAGTCCACCGACTTTGGTAACACTTGGACCCAGCTGTATAAGAACGTTTACTCTTTCGGTAGTGGTGGCAAGTTTCTCTACACAAGTTTTTTTGTGTCCTCAGATTCCAGTGAACGTAAGCTGGTTGTTTCTACAGATGCAGGTATGCACTGGAATCACGTTCTTTTGCCATCTATCACTCCTGATCGCTTCTTCTCAATTCTTGATGCCACTGAAGGACAAATCTTTCTCCATGTCGACGAGCCAGGCGATACCGGTAAAGGAATATTGTACTTGTCAGATGCCACTGGAGTTGTGTTCACAAAGTCCTTAGAAAATCATCTTTACCCAAATTTTGAGCATGAAACCGACTTCTATGCTGTAAGATCAATGCGTGGTGTTTATATTGCCAACCAGCTGGTGTCAGACAACAGCATTCGTACAGTTATCTCCTACAATCGTGGCGGAGATTGGCAGCCTATTGAACGACCGAAGGATGTCCCATGCACAGACGAAACTCAAAAATGCTTTCTTCAGATCCACAATGCTTACAGCAGGTCACGAGGTGTTCGAGCAAATCCACCAATGAGTGTGCCAAATGCTGTTGGCATTATCCTTGCACATGGTCATGTTGCTTCTTCTCTGCAGACTTCACATCCTGATGTATTTGTGTCCAGTGATGGTGGATACAATTGGAGACTGGCTCTGAATGGACCTCATCACTATGTGATCGGCGATCACGGTGGCTTACTAGTTGCCGTACCAGCTGACACAAACTGGCCATCTGTGGTAAAGTTCTCAACCGATGAAGGTCGTTGCTGGCTTAGTTACAACTTTACCAAAGGCAGAGAGCCTATCCAGTTCACTGGTCTTCTCATTGAGCCCGGCAATAAGGCAATGATGGTTGCAATCTGGGGATACACAATAGATCGTGTGTGGCACACAATCTTTGTCAACTTTACAGCACTGATTGACCGCCGCTGTAGTGACAGCGACTATGAGGATTGGGTTGCACACAGTCACCAGGCGGGTGGTTGTATGCTGGGTTCGAATGAAACTTTTCGACGTTTGAAACCAGATTCGTGGTGTTACAATGGCAAGGCTTACATTGCGTCGAAAACCGCAAAGCCATGTCCGTGCACTGTCGATGATTATGATTGCGACTTCGGCTACATGCGCCAAGAGAACGTTGATAAATGTGTTGAAGACCCATCGCTGAAGGATTCGCCGATTCACATCTGTCTCCGTAACCATGAGGAAAATATGGTTTCAGTTGGCTATCACAAAATACCAGGTGACAAGTGTCAAGGTGGCTATGTTCCAGACGGTCCACGTGTCAGTCTGTCAGCGGTTTGTATGGATAACATTTCACCAGCTGCTTTGTCAGCTGACACAAAGCAGCAGCATGGGGCAAAGCCGAGCGCTGGTGTGGTCGTGGTTATTCTTATTGTGATAATAGTTGTGATTGCAGCTGCAGTTGTGGTAACCATGTACGCCAAAAAGCGTCGTATGTTCAGTCCATCTTATCACTACATGAGTATAAGATCAGATGACACCAAGCCATTGAGTACGTCAGTGTATGATGATTCATCCGATGATGAGCCTGTGCTCGCAAAAAGCTGAAGCTGTTGCCTTCAACAACATCGTTACATCAGTGTAACACTACAGTGTGAAGTGTATTACGTATAAGCTTGTTTAATGTGCCTTATGAATGCTTTGCTGCACTTTTTTCAATGGTGAACAGAGCACTGTTTTCCATATAACTGCTATACCGGTGATAGCATAATATTTTGGACTGCTTTTGATTCACTGTCGCTGTTTTATGTGGCCACAAGTACAAGTACTGTACTGTACAGCAAAACACTAACTGGTTTCCATGGTCAGGACAGGCTGCCTGTATGAAATTCTTTTCTAAATAGTTGTAAAAATATAACAGTGACACGGAAAAGCATCACAAGTACACACACTTTCTTAAAATGATGTACAAAACGGAGACAGTCACACCACTAGTAAGTTCACATTAAGTGTGTCCAGAACTGTTATACTAAATGAAATCCGAGTCTTAAGAGCCCAGCTTAAGAGCAGTTTCTTAAAAGCATGTGACTGTATGGATCTGAATAAATTGCATTTATCAGCAATGAATTCAACAATTATGCTAATTATAGGATATCAGAGTAGATATTTAGTAAGTTCATAACAGTCAAGTTGATGATGTTGATGATGTATAATGATTTAATGTGCACTCAAAAGCTGACTAGAAGCCACAGTGCCAAAGTTAAAACCGACATGCCCGAGAAAAACGAAAAACAGCTGGAGTCCGTGGAGTCAGTGGATGGAAAGGTAGAACTATGGAGGAAAGAATGCATGCCATTAGACTTCAGATATGTTACTGAAAAAATATTAGAGGTAACTGAGCATCCTAACTTTCAGTGATCTTATTATTCAACAGTGAGCATCAAAGTATTTTGAATACACAGATCCCGAATACGGGTACTTTGATCATGAGTACGAACGAGTACTTATGTAATTGCACCCGAGATGTACTCGAGCAGCAATATGAGTATGAGTAGCAAGTACTATGTCTTTAAACTTTTTTCAACACCTAACAGTGTATACCCTTTAGTTGATTGTGGTGGACCCAATATGAGGGAGTATGCCGAATGGCTTTGGTATACCAAGCTTGTTACCATGGTAGCTGAACGGCACGAAAAGGTATGAGCAAAATCATATGCTTTGTTTGATGACTACAACATTATTAGCAGTCATAGTTTTATATATCATTGTCTATATAACATGTTCCCATTTTCATCTGATCACTATTCACTATGATGGTTGTCTGGAGGTAAGAAGAGATTATCAGAACTGTTCTGTGTTGTATTGTGTACTGAAGTTGTGCATAGTCATAAGCACACTTAGATGAGTAGTTCTTACTGTTCTCTGGATTGGGTGCGTCACACTGGGCCCATTTCACTGTGCATAGATTTATTCTGTTTATTTGTGTGTTTTTGTTTCATACTGCATAGTTGCTGTATTATTATGAGCACAGTGGGATGGACCTGATGAGATTGAAGCCTAATCCTTAGCACCTATCTTACTTAAGTGCTTTGACACTGTTGGTTGGGTCATTTGACCCGTAAAAACTCGTCCCCGATACGATATGACCTATAATGTGTTTGGTCGGACGTTAAACCTCACTCTGTCTCTGATCACCTTCATACAGTTTCCTGTTCCCTGTACAAAAGCTAACAACTGTGCTAACAACAGTCAGAGACTGATAGGTTCTGGTATAACAATGTGCGTAAAGAAATAGGGCCGGGGCATGGTCTGATATATCAAATTCCTTCTGTTAGGTGTTGAAAATGCAACTTTGTAAATTGTCTTGTTATGGTGTGTGTATGTATAAAATTTGTATTGCGTCATTCTTACGGACAGCATTATACTGAATAACTCGTTTCTGTTAATTACCTCAGCCAAGCAGGTTATGAACATCTGGCATTTGTCTGTCTGTCTGTCAGTTAGCAACTTCGTGTAAAAACTACTGATTGGATCTGCATGCCAAATGTATCTGTGGACAAGGAATAAGTCGTTAAATTTTGGAAGTCGTCCGTTTCTGGATCATGAAGATGCTAAAAATGAAACACTTCAACTGTAGCATACCAGCCACATCCCAGACATTAAAAAGTAAAAAGTAAAGAAGGTGAATTTATATAGCACTTTTTATGCTCTCTGTCTCTCTCTCTAAAGTGTGCGGATATCGCCCGTGTAACGGGGATCACACAGTTTTACCTGCCACCCACACACGAACCATACTGGAGTTTGGCCGATACTCACTGCACCTACCCACGAAGGGATGGTCAGGCTGAGTTGACCTGGTGACTGGTTACATACCAAGATAAATGTCCAGCACTGCGAATTGAACCCACAGATGGTCACCCATCTCAGTACTAACCGGGACTGACGTAGGTTAACTTCATTGATCGAGACCGTGCTACCACAACGCCAGACTGCCACCACATTACATTCTTGTTTGGTAGATGGCGCCACGTTACTTAGATGTGTGTCTAAAGCTGGTACCGGCACTCTGTATAAACAGTCAGTACCACAATAAATACCGGTAAGTAAATTTTTCTACAATTTGGCCTTGGCGGAGGTATGCGCTGTCCGAGTGCTCCGTTTTAAATATTCGAGCACAGTGGGTATTTTTATTTTTCTGCATTAACTTGTATGTATACTTCATTAGTTCCAATTACTTCGTCGTCTCTTGGGGCCAGTTGCATGAATATCACTCAGCTGAGTATAACTTAGCTTCAAGTAGCTCTTAAACACTCACTCGGATTAGTTTTGTTCCACGATAAATGCACTTACAAAATCCACCTATGGCAATCATTTTATGCATTTCATCACCAAACATTTCGGCGTGATGAATAATATTGAAAGTCTTTGTAACTATTTTGCATAAGAATGACTAACGGGACAGTTTGGACTTGTAATCTTGTAATGATACCGAAGTTCCGAGTGACACTCATGCACCTGACCCATGGTCCTATTTTGTGTGCTTAATGGATTTATGTCGTCGTTCCTGATGCTTCACTGTGACTTCATAACTTGTGCGTTATCTATCATGTTTAAAGAACTGTTCTGACTGTGTATGATGTGAAATTGATTGTATTTAGCAGAAGACACATTCCTTATCAGTGTTTGCCGACTGACTGAGATTGCAATTCAGTTATGGACGTGGATATATGGATATCGGTACTTTTATGTTATTGTATAACACTGAATATATTGTTTATTCATTGTAACTGTTTAAACATTAAAACTGAATTAACATGGTGTCACATAAAATTGTGCTATATGGCTTGGTTTGGTCGAGTACAACTAATGCATTTTAGTATATACTACACAGTTTTAGCAGTAAAACTGAGAAATCCACGTCTGTCCTGCATAGTTGAACAGTAGGCTGAAGACTAATCACCTTCACAAGACTAATAAGAATGACAATAAATAATATATAGCTTGGCTTTACTGCAGGTAACCGTGACGATTTTTGCTGCCAATTTCACAAGAACTAAAGTTTCCATTGCCATAATACCTGGGCCTCTGCATAATAACATGGGTGCATAATTCAGTGTTCATTTTGTAAGAAGATTGTGTACTGATACATTTCTAATGCTATAAATGCAAACACACAGAACCTGTTGCAAATGAAAACTGTTATAGAAGGCTGCAAACATCAAACACCAAAACTCTCACAAATCAGCACCGACAACCCAGCAAACAGCTACCAAATTTGTGAAAATTTAAAGAGTATAATGTCTTTTTGGAAACTGATGTTTCAATGCAAAACTTTGCAGAAAATTGCTGATGTACACTGTGTCTCGGGGAAAAAACGTGGTGTCAAACTTTTTGTGATAACTTCATCACCTGTTAACTAATTTTGAAATTTCTTTCACTGTTGGAAACAGCAATAAGTTATCTATAAAATAAATATAATATTTCTTGTTATTTGCCACTTCTTAAAAGCTTTGTTGCACTACCATGTGAAACATAAAAGTTTAAAAATGTTGCAATTGCTCTACTATTCCTTGATGACACAGCTGTGCCAAACTTTTATGATAACTTTGTGAATTGTTAACCGATTTGAAAAACACATTTTACGAATTTGGAGACTGTTTCACTGTTTCAATAACCGCTCACTCAATTAGCATATTATCAGAGCTCAAAATGTCCTCTTTTGGCCTGTAAGCAGGCGCAAAGATGCGCTCTCCATCAATTGCGCTATCAACTGCACTCTGTTGAAGGCCGTGCCAAATGTCCAACAGTTCGTCAACATCGTGAACTCGTGACTGATACACGCGCTGCTGGACTAGGCAGTAAATAAGTAAATAAAGTAATGTTTGTTTTTAAAGAATTTTAAAAAATGGTGGAGTTGACAGTTTTGTCATCAAGGAATGGTAGAGCAATTGCAACATTTTTAAACTTTTATGTTTTACACCATACTGCAACAAAGCTTTTAAGAAATGGCGAGAAATATTATATTTATTTTTTTAGATAATTTATTGCTGTTTCCAACAGTGAAACAATTTTCGAAATCGGTTAACAGTTGATGAAGTTATCATAAAAGTTCACAACACCACGTTTTTCTGAGACACAGTGTATATTAGCATATAAATATTTTTGAGACAGATGAAGATATACAGAATATTACATGTGCAATGTGCAGTTGTACACAAAGTTTGTGCATGGACAACTAATGACAACAGACTACATGTGCCTGTCCAAGAACTATGTGGCAACTTAGTGCAAAAATTATTTTTTTTTGTGGAAACTGTAGAAGTTATGACAAATAACACTAAACTGCAGTGCTGCAACAACACATTTTTCCATGGCATGTAAATAAATATGTTAAACATCAAAAAGAACGCAATATCAAGAATTTGAATAAAAGATTTAAAGTTATACTACAGTGCAATATAATGGCACGCAAGGCTGCTTTGTTCACGACATTTGCCCACACCACTCTAAACTATGCATACATAGAAAATGAAATATATATATACGTTAATTTTGCCTGAAAGGCAGTAAATGAAGATAAATGACTTTCTGGTTTAGAAATTACATAGCTACAGCTACAGATACATCTGTAATACGCGTCACAGGTACAATCACATGCATGAAAGACAAATACAAAGAAGACTACATACGTACACAAGATATCTTTAAAAAACTAAAACTCATCAGTATCCAGGCCACGTCACAGACACAGCCGTTTATACGAACTGCCTCGACAATGTCCTGTTCAGTTGTGTAATACTGCTGTACTTACATGGCGTAATGTTACCTCTTACATTAAACATAGTATTGTACACATTTACTTCAAATTATAAAAGGTCAATTAAATTCGTTTCTATAAACTAGAACCACGCCAGCATGACCCTTTACAATTAATTATGATTTACATGACACCACACCAAACAAATATGTACAAGGTGGACAAAAAACTGGACTGTTCTTAAAAGTTTGTAACCCATACGACAACAAGTGTTCCATACGTCAAACTTTTCAGCTTTTTTCCGGCATTCTGAAAGTTACAAATATTCTTTGCATACAAGAACTGAATAGTTTTATATAAGGAACACCTTGCTACGTCGGGACATACAGGAGCTGAGTTTATATGTTGACAACTGCAGTGTATTATGCATCTGATGCCAGGAAAGGACATATCTCAGCTGAAATTAACAGATGAAAACTCGTGGGCAAGACACACTGCTGCTCTCACATAATGCATGAATTTATATTGCACCAACATCCCCACTGCTATTGGTGAAGGCAGAAACAATATTATAATCCACGTTCTGTAATAGGAACTAATGGATTCATGTTACTCGTGAAAAGTCAGCAAGTCTAAGCAGACTGGCATGGCATCAGATGCATCAATTACATCGGCTGGTGATATAATAAAACCTGTTATATAAGCAAAAACAACTCGTTTGCCGAAGCAACACACACACACAAACACATCATATAACACTTCTCAACGCTCATATTATACTGCAGCAAATAACAACAGGACACTATCTTACAAATAATTGCAACATAGTCAAAATAAAACAATATTAGCAAGGATGTATGCCACTCGTAAACACGTCAATTGCCAACGGTAGATATAAACGTGATGTCCGCTAAGCGACACACACACACGCACAGCAGTGATCATCACGATTAGGCAAAGTTGTTGTCAGACACCAATTAATTGCATATCATTCTAACAGACGGCAGTGTACAGAGCTATCCAGATGTGTTCAATGTGCGACTGATGCTGCTGTTGGTTGTCATTGCAATCAGTTCCATTCTACAATCACATGCACACCAACATGACCATCGTAAATACCAACGTTCCGTCCAGTAAATCAGAAGCATGCAGGCACAGTCCACATAACACATCTTCAGAGGAACTAAAGAGACCGCAAACACCCTCTCCATTACTTGTTACCACCCATAAAAGTGGTGCAAAATCTAATGCATTTACAGTCTACATATCCATATCAACTTCCACTTGGCAACACTGTGTGTTTCTACTGATGAGATTTTATGCTATACTGCATATCCAATAAATTTTCACATTAAAATGAATAATCCTGATATATGTATTTTTATGAGAATAGATAACCATGAAATTTCCATCTTTTAATTAACAATCCTTATGCATGTATTTTTATGAATATAAATAACCATTAACTTATGTTATTGATGATGGCCATGTTGCACTGCTCTGCATTACTTTATCTAGTCATTAACTACACCGTGTCCGGAAAAAAGGTGCCACTATTTTTGCCTGTAACTCCGCGAAATGCTAACAGATTTTAAAAATTCTTTCACCATCACACTCTGCAGTAAATTTGCAATAAAGAAGTCAATAAATATCTTACCGGGTACCATAATTTACACACGTAACTACACTACCTTGCAAAACTTTTGTGCTCAAAAATCGTAAATTACATTGCCTGGAAAAAAGGTGCCACTCGTTTTGTCCGTATATTTCAGATAATTGTGCATCTGATTTCTTCATTTTTGGCACGCTCCATCGCAATGGACCAAGCATGCAGGTTGGTAAATATTTTTCTTGCATACTTGGCAATGCTGTGCCCAATGATGACATCATTGTGACGTCACAGCAGCGATTCGTCAGTGGCGTCATCGTTGTTCCGCTTGTGCAGGCTGGTGGTGGACATTTTGAACATCATTTTTAGTCACGCATTGTCCTTATGTAGACTTGTTGGCTAATTTGACGCTAAAATGTGCGAATTAACACTACAAATGATTTTATTGTGTTCATTGTCATTAAACGTTTTTAATATAGGCCTACAATGTAATTTACGATTTTTGAGCACAACAGTTTTACAAGGTAGCGTAGCGACGTGGGTGAATGAAGGTTGGGATATTTAATGATTTCTTTATTGCAAATTTACTGCGGAGTGTGATGGTAAAATAATTTTGAAGATCGGTTAGGATTTGACAAAGTTATGGCAAAAAATAAAGTGGCACCTTTTTTCCGGACACGGTGTATTCATTAGTTGTAGCAGTCTGTAACTAGATGGTCCTTGACAGCAAACTGTCAACCAGTATGCCTTCAACGGAAAGGTTGTCTGTTACACTGACATTTAAACGCACGACCTGCAAAATTCCCAACGTGCTTCTTTGATCATATTTGGTTTCGTCGTGATTCTGACCTTTAACCTCACAATTTAATCACTTCTTCTTTCTGCACAACTGCATTGTGTTCACAGACTATTAGTATATGATCACAGGGGCAGCTTCCAAACAGTATGCCTTTGGCAGCTAATAGCCAACGAAAGCATAATAAAAATCACATAACATTACTGACACTGTTATTACTAAACAACATCAGCTTCTAGAATAAAGGTACTTTTCCCAGGTATTTGTGAATAAAATCTGTACTCGAAAATATAAATTGTAAGATGGCAAAGTGTTAACTGCCATGGGATATGCAAAGGTTCACGCTATCTACTGCAGTGTGATAATATTAGTAACAATGGAACATGATGTAATTATCAAAAATACTTTTTATACAGCACTCTACAATCTACAGTCACAAGAAGTATCAATGTACCACTTGTCAAAACTATCCGTGAATGCTATCTTGTCTCGAGTATACTGTAGAGGAGTTATCATACCGACTCCGTTGGTGGTGTTTTCCGGACGATCTTTATACCGTGCACGCATAGCGTTTCTACGGGGGGCAATGGCGATTTCGAAAATCGACGGGCATTTTTTTTATTTCTTCACTTAACGGCCTGAAAGTTTGCACACCCCTAGAGGACGACAATGCGCACATTCGTGCCAGACGGAATTTTGAATTTCGTCCCCTAAAAAATTTGGCGCCCCTTTG
>Ga0049105_1000365_pt1 | contig 14871 bp, 9 predicted proteins | sample WorMetvaBAHAMAS1_FD_61260 | JGI IMG/M metagenome (GOLD analysis project Ga0049105, IMG submission 61260) | Worm MetaG Olavius vacuus BAHAMAS.1 | ecosystem: Host-associated > Annelida > Digestive system > Unclassified | place: Germany: Marburg | collected 2013-04-09
GTTTGTTGAATTCATATTTAACAGCAGGTAATTCAAACTGATGACCACAGGTTCTCAACTGCATGGCGCCAGGTGGCCTAGGTTTAACTGTGTACAGATGATTGAGACAATGAGCTGGGCAGCAACTGTGACGAAAAGGATGATAATGAGCATTCTCTGTTGGCAGCCCAAAATACATGGTCCCCCCAACCTCCTGGTTGACTGATTGTCTGGGTTTCATGGAATCGTCAAGTTTGTTGTTTGTTCTCAAGACTGTGAAGTAATAGCATGGAGCATGAGTTTGAGTTTGACTCTTGTGTATTTTATCTGCAACTTTTGTTCAGCAATCATCACATTGTTGCTATACCAAAAGTGCAGAGAAATTATGATATCGTTGCAAGTGAGTACGGATAATTTAGCCGAATGCCATGACGTGCTGATTCCTTGGACCAGGACTCAATTTGGCTGGCAGACTTTCACTTTGCAGCTCCCATCATCTGTAACTTGCTTTTTATACATCTGTGCTTAACCTCTATTAGTTGTAATAGTCAAGATTCACCTCTTTATGATTTCCTCTGAAAATGTATGTTGAAGAGTGTGGAGACTTTGAACTTTGACCTTTGAACATTTCATTGTCAGTTGACAGTAGCACTCTCGCACTATCATTATTGTGACTATATCTTTAGTCTTTGTGACTATGTATATGTGTATATACACAGCTGAGCTGCCGAGTTCACGACAAAGGCGGCATCATCGCCGCAGCCAGGTGACGAACGTTGCCACTGCCGACAGCTCTCATTCTCGACGACTGGTCGACGACGTGGATCTGATGACGTCACTGGCGGAGAGTAAAGACAGTTTGTCGTCAGTCAACAGCAGGTCCAAGTTTCCCGCCAGTACTTCTGATGCTGCTGCTGCTGCTACAGCATCTGACTCTGCAGCAGTGATGTGAGTTTACAGTGCATGTCCTTACTGTTTTATCTCAGCAAGTGAAAGAGGTCCGTAACATAGTCCACTTTGTACTAGGTACTTTAGGTGCTTTAGACCTCAGTACAATCAGTGATTAGCACATCAGGCAGTCGATTCTTGCTGTTCTGCAGTTGGCATGTTGTCTGAATAATTATAATAGTTCTTATGTTCTTGAATTGTTCATGTTCTTATAAATTAATTATTAATTATTAAATGGTAAAGGTAAAGGTAGTCCCATATTTGTGTGTCTAGTGTTGGGGGATGGAGCTAATTCCGTACTTGGCAGTCAGCCTGCAGGTGACAACATGCATAGTCATAAACTCGGTGGTGGGCTGTCACCACCTCCCACCAGGCCACAGTGACACAACATGCATAGTCATAAACCTGGCAGTAGGCTGCCATTACTTTCTGCCAGGCCAGCAGTTACTTTCCCAGCCATCAGGCGTCACCGCCATTAGGCCAGTACCAACTTATACTGCTTGGTTATTAATTATTAATACAGTGCGAATGAATAATTTATTTATTTATTTATTTATTGTGTAAATCATACCAAGGTACACAAAAAATAATGCAAAAAAAACACAAAAAAGAGAAAAACGTACGAAAAAAAACACAAAAAAACACCTCACACAGTGCATATATAGTTCACAATCATTTGTACATCTGACCTAGGAAACCAACAGGGCAGTGCTACCTGACCATCTCTGATAAGTATACACTCAAACAACACATCAACCTCATGCATCTGAACTTCAGTAACCTCAGACTTCACACATGAATGCATAGTATCCTATAAAAATCTAGAATTATTTGTAAGAACATCGGAAACATCAAAACCGTACCGTCTTGAGCAGGACAAAACATTACGTCCAATAAGTGAAAAATTAAGTTTAAATCTAATAATGTGGTGAGCTACATATTTAACAGGACTAGACGTGTGAGACAGGCATGGGGGTCTTCCATTGACTTTAACAATCGTGCTTACAACAGGTCAGCACTACCGTGCTGCATGTGATAATTATATCCAAAAAAATGATGATATCTTCATCACAGAATCCTCTCTCTGAGATATCATGCCAAGAACACTTGACTGTAACCAGAACACTTGACTGTAACAGACATTTGACAGTTGGCACAGAAATGAGAATCATTTGCTTAGTCTTCAGTATTGATAACTTGTTGATATTACACTTCAATGTATTTAACTGCACTTAAGTGAAACATCACAGCTGGCAAACATTAATAATAATAATCATAAAAATAATAATAAATTACCTCTGTAGAGCACTGTATGTGAAGCTACGAAGGTGCTGGTAGTATGTGACGTTCTAGATATGTTGTACAATCAGACAGTGAAATGTGGGCGGATAAACTGTTACAGATGACAGAGGCAGCATCTGGAGCTGGTTGGATTTTATGCTCAAAACAATAATGTGATTAAAAATAAATATCCATTCATTTGCAAGTGTTGCATTTGGGGATATGATTACATTGAAGTGGTTAACATGGGCATTTCCATGTATGTGACTGCCTTTGATGGCATCAACACATTTGGTCATTTTGGAGACGAGAGATAGCATAGAGGTCAAAACAGCTATTTGTGCAGGCTGTGCTGACTGCCGTTGCAGTACTGACTGCAGCCATTGTAAAATGAACTAACAGGTAAATGCCACTGCATGGCTGGTTGATAATTTTGCAGTGCAAAATCAATGAATCAGTCTGCTTTGATTTTGATTGTATGCCACCATTGTTGTGTTTCTTGCTAAAGAACTAACGACTGCTTGTGTCCATATGTGTATTTCAGCACTGAGAAAAACAGAAGCGTGACACCATCGTGGTTGAACTGCAGTAATGGTATGCAATATTTTTGCGATAGACTGTGTGAGCTCTTATAATCACTTTGCAGGAATGGTGTCAGGGTTTGGTGTACACTACTAACATTGTGCAAGACATGACTGATGACACCGATGACTGATCAGTGATTGATTGATTGATTGATGCATGTATTTATCTGTGATGTTTTCCTGGCCTTGCCATTTATCAGTGCTAGTTAACTTCACTTGACTGTGGCTTTCTCAGTGAGATGCATCAATCAATCAGTGGTTTATTGTCTCTGTTGAATGGTGAAGAGCATAGCATTGTTAAACAAGTGAGCCTGTTGCCACCCCCTCATAACACTGAAATCACATATCGGCATAGAAGAGCATCCCTTCACTAAGTACAGAGATATTGCATCACACGAAATAGACGTTAACGTCCAAACAATGGCAGGATGGATGACCGGAAAACATAATGCCTGTCATTACCTACTGTTGTTGGTGAAGACATAAAAACCTACAAAGAACTAAAGAATGCGAAGAATGACACAGCACTGTTACAGTTCTCTGGTTGACAAGAGTTGCACAGTCGAGTCTATGACTATGTGCAGTTGTCCAAACAGGTAGAGAAGATCTATTACAGTGCTGTAATAGTTACAGCAGATCTGTCTATCCGTCACGTTCCTGTGTTTTGTCAAGACCAATGAAGATACGATCATGCGGTCTTTAGTATTAGGGCTGTGTTAACTTAGTCATCGCTGCAATGCAGCGATTTGCACTTAACGCCTTGGTGCATGCGATGCATGCAGCAGACGTATTGCAGCAAAACCTTGCTGCAAGTGCCAAGTGGGTGTGGTTCGGTGTTTTGCACCTGTCGAGTACATATTGTTGAAGAACAACGACATTTTACAAAGCGTATGTGAATTGGAATGTTATGCGTAGAATACAGTTCAACTGAGAAATTGATTATTGTAATTAAAGTGTGATAGTCATTATGTGACCAGCAACATATTTACGTCTGCCAACTGCTGCATCGCTACAAACCATTAAGTAAGTATGCAGCAAGACCATGCAGCGAAAACTTGCAGCGATGAGTAACTTAAAGCAGCCCAGGTAGGACAGTCATTCTAGTTTCTGGAGAGATAAAGTTTATCCGGATATTTACAGGGGATCACTCCCAGAGAGGGCATTAAAGTAAAGCGATCCTCTGTCACTGGCGAAAATGTGACAAAGAATCAGCCATAACTTGGAAGCGGTACAAGATAGCAGGTTATTATTAATTACTAATAGGAAGTCACATATGAGCTTTCAATTGGCACCAAAATCGGTGACCTTGCATGACTTTGAACGGCGTAATAGCCGTTACATTGCGTTATTTAACCAAATTCAGTAGCTTTCGGGGTCCATTACGTAAAAGTGGTTGAAGATACACCATACTTTCTGCGACAGAAATGTAGCCCAAAGAATCTAGTTTTTAGTGATATATCATTTATGGCGATATTTGAAGGGATCACCCCCAGTGATGGCATTAAAGTGAGGTACTCTTCTGTTGCTGTGATTGTGTGGAAAGGTTGAGGAGTTGTCGGGCTGTGAATAATGTCTTTGTCGATCCAGTAGCAGATAGTGGAATAGTAGTGAGCGGCTTTCACCTTACCTTTCCTTCGGGGTGGACTACATCCAGTGCTGAGGCCGTCCATCAGTTGCGGCCCAGTGCACAACACCCCGAAATAACCAAAGGTTAGGTAAATCTATTTCAAGTCTCTTATGAACTTGAAAGAATGCATAAACCTCCACAGGATAAAATCCTAGTATGGAGTAACCAGCCAGCATTGCAGCAAAATAAATAAAGTGTAATTACCAAGGACAACACTATGTCCAGGTAATTAAAATGAACTAGTAAATCTAATCCCCATTATATGGAGTAACATACCATCTTTGTGGTTAAAAAACATAGTGACATTACCTGGGACACTATTGTGTCCAGATACCCAAATTGATAATACATTTAAGCTGAAAGAAGTTCCAGCCAAGAAACGGGCGTACTTCTCCAGCCTCGCTCATAACTTCCTCGTTTGTCGAGGACGGGACTGAGGATATGGTCCCCGGGAGGAACCGTAGCTAGAGAGCCCACCACCACTGGTGTGGCTCTCAAACGGCTAAACAGCCGTAAACAGCATGGATGCCGTAAATACACCAGTCACTTTTAATTCCAGGAGCCCCGGTGTCAACTCATGAGAATGCTCGCAAGTCGTGGTACTGTCAGAACGCCCTGTGAACACACGCTGTGAATGGGGTCCCCGGAGATTTTAGCACCCATAAGCCGGGTTCTGAGGGCCAGACTGGGGGTCTCTTATTAGTAGTCTCCTTCCCTTTGTATTCATAAAAACCGAATCTGCAGAATCCTCGGAGCCCATAAGCCCCGCCGCCGCGCCAAGGTGGTCCCCCATCGGTGGGGCTGGTTATGACCTTTCTGTTGAAGAATCTTGTTGTTCTCTCCATGCCACAGTGTGTTGATGTCAGCAGTGTGTGTGCGTGTGTGTGATAATTGTTTGATGCAGATGTTCATTCACCGTCATCATCATTGGTATCAGCAGCATCTGACAGAGTACAGGATATGAAACCATTGGACACCAGGTCTTCAGCTCACACACGGTGATTTCTACATACATTTGATTGTAAAATGTCATCTCAGGCATAATAAATAATGTTAATAATTGTTATCTGTGCCATAGCTATAGCATATAGCATGGAACAGATTATAAAATCGTTTTGCGTCTGTCAGTGGGTCCGTCTGTGGGCACTCTCACGTTTGCATTTCTTGATTGATTGTCACCAAAATTGGCACAGACATAAGAACCCCCAAAAGTAAAAACGAGTTCATTGGGGGTCAATATCGCACCACCTCTTCCCATTTTGCCCTTCCCTTAAAATCCCTGTTTTAGGCCAAGAGGTCCTGAAAATCCATGCAAATATTAAGTATTCCTATATCTGCCTTAAATGTAAGCGAATTGCCAAATTTTTCGCGTCTGTAAGGAAATTGGGGTCGAGGAACACGATGGTGACGTCAGATTTTAGACCGGAAGTGGAAATACGGCCGTTTCATGCATGCGCTATTGCATCCTGCCATAATTATTGGAAGAGTTCGTTCATTATGGACTTGGCTATGGGGCAGATACCACGTTCCACAGAACGTATTTCTACTAATAGTAATAATAGTAGTAGTAAATCTCATTTTCTGGTGTCCCTGGTGTTAGGTTTACGTTCCATTTAAATTTAAGGGCACATATTCGTGCCATTCCATAAAAAATCACTACATATTACCAAGGTCACTGTACTAACATACACACTGTGTCTGAAAAAAGTTACTACCTTTTAACATTCTGTAACTTTGTCAAATCGTAATTGATTTTCAAAATGTTTACACAGCTGGAAAGCATATGAAATTACAAAACCCATGCGATGTTACCCACCTCACCTCAGGCATGTTGCTACACTGCCTTGGGAAATTGATAATTCAAATTTTCTGCAGATGTAGAAGAAAATGCAAACAAACGCAATTTTAATCGCCTCTGACTTTGTTATTCATCCACAAATTTTGATATTTTCGGTGTTTAAAATACCGAGTCTTTCTCCGTACTGATTGCAAGTAAAATTTTCCATTTTACTATTCTTTTATTTTTTCCTTTTGTGATCAACTTGTGGCACCAGAAATTTGTCGCAGCATCAGATGTCACTGCAGTGTTTGTCAACAATCAACATGGTATTCAGCGACGAGGATAAGATTTTGATAAAAAGTTTGTATTTGAAGCGGTTCGCAGCTAAGAGGTTGACAGGTGAATTTCCTGAGAAAAGCTGGACAAAGCTTGGTGTTAATAAGCTGTTGAAAAAGTTTCGGGACACAGACCCACCAAATGCTACTACACAACAACTGGCTATTTTCATAGCCACCCACATCTTATTGAAGAAAATAACTATGCCTTCGTATACTTTAAAATTTCAGATAGTCTATTAACACATAAATACACTCAGCATACACAATTACATGCATAGATGAATTAAAATCAGTGCACTTAAAATGCAATTTGTTTGCATTTTCTTTCATGACACAATGTAAAAAATAGTCAAATTTTGTTAACTTGGCTGAGAATTGTCCCATTTTGCTATTTGCAATACATGATGGTTATCTGGAGAGAACGACTGGTAGGATGGATGGCTTCAAGTGGCAATGCATCACTAATTACATCTATCTTTTCCAGTTTTTTGTTCTTTTGCTTATTATTTTCATTTCAGTATTACTTTCTCTTTTGATGTTGTGTTACATTAAGCCAGCAACTCATCAGATTTTGATCGCAGTAAATATCTGATTGTATCATTTTATTGTTACATGCACCAAGGACGTTATTTAATGCAGGCATTTGTTTGTTTGTCTGTTGGTCTGTCTGTTAGCAACTTTTTGTTGCAACTGCTGAACGGAACTTCTGGAAAATTTTACCACGGATGTATCTGTAGCCAAGGAAGAACTGGTTAAATTTTGTAATTCATCCGCCTCCAGATCTGAGAATTTTTTAAAGGATTCTTCAACACTACGACATAAGGCATTTCTCACAGTTTAGCTTCTTATATCTCTGCAGAGAGTGATCAGACGTTCGCGAAAATTTTACCACAGATGTATCTGTGGACAAGGAAGTCCATGGTAATTTTTGGAGGTAATCTGGGTCTGGATATGGACTCTGGATCCAGACCGTTTTCTCCATGGCGGACATATATAGTCTCTGACTGCTCTTGTTTCATACTGCCGCTGCTGCTGTTGCCATCATCTTAGTTGTACACTAATGTTGAATGTTATCACAGCATCCAGCCACAGCCGTCATTGCTTGACATTCCATTTCCTTCGTTGTCTGCTTCTGCTGTTGCTGATGATGGTTTGTACAATGTCTTATTGCTCTGTATGTTGTTCCTCACTTGTTTTGCTTGAAGTTTGTACATGTAGAGTTTATTGTGCTGATATGCTGAGAAAGCAAGTCATATTGGGCCACATCAGACTTGGATTCAAGACTTGCTTATCCAAGACCGAGACCAAGACCAAGACTTGCTTATCCAAGACCAAGACCAAGACCAAGACTCAGAGGTTCCCAGACCAAGACCGAGACCAAGACTTGTAAAAATGGGCCTCGAGACCGAGACTCAAGTCTCGAGAACTCCAAGCCTGGCCACATTGTGTCACAGAAGCATTGTTTTGGGCATACTCTCTCAGGCTGCTGTACTGTAGTTATAGCCATACATATCAGCTATCACTATTTTCAGTTTTTCAGTTATAACTGAAAACAGTGATGTTAACGGCGCCATTCAGTGGCTGAGACTTGGCCATATGTACTTTGGGATTCATTCTAATATGCAGAAACAGTTTCAGTAGTATGTATATTTTGATGCTACCAGCAAGTTAGCTGGGAGACAGTGGCAAATGAACCTTTGAGAATAGCATACCAGCATACACCAGCATGATGGTATTACATCAACTTGGCCACAGTATGGCTGTTACATTAAATGCGCGTGTGTTGGAGAAGTTACATTTAGAAAGTAACTCGTAACAGATACTTGTTACTTAATGAAAAAGTTACAAGTTACTTATTTTAAAATATAACTCATTGTTACATTTCCAGTTACATTTTAAAGGTTATACTTTAATTTTTGTTGCTTTTATGACTTTTCAACATAATAGCACTGTGGAAAAATATTATTGACACATGAGAATGCCGTTTATTAAAGAAAATGTAGAGTATTAAAGAAACAAAGTATATGATGTACTCATTGTCAGTATTTGAGGAAAAATAAGTACATTCAGGGCTATTTGCATTTAAAGCAGAACTTCTCTTTGAAAATGGAAGTAAAAAAGTAAGAGTAACGGTGTGCAATATTTTGATACAGTCGCTTTCTTGCAAATGTAACTCCTTGTTACTGTAAAAAATAATGCGTTACTGTAATGTCATATCATTACTTGTAACATAGAGTGCTCTGTGGTAGCTCTGCTGGAGAATCTGGAAGAAAGCTGCCTGCCACCGATGAAGCACATTGAATCTACAAGGTCGTCACGACGTCACAAACGCGAACTTACTCTCGAGGAATCGTGGACCTCACTCAGTGTCTTCAACCATACTCAGAAAGGACGAATCTCTCTCGACTTACAAGGTCAGTTAATCAAGGTCATTCAAGGTCAGACTAGAAGCCATTTTTACTAATGAACGTTCGTAATACCATACTGGCAATGTTATTCAGTATACTGCCACATTTTATAATGTAGTGACCGTTTTTCAGTCACTATTTTCACTATTTTCTGACTGCTAGAGCACATTACAACATGTGTATCACAGCTTGACGTTGTCTACAGCATGACATTGCCTTCGCGGATTTTGAACATTGGCAGTGGTCTTCAGTGGTCTCCAGAGAAACTTTGCTGGTGCAATATGTTCTACAACTACATTGTCAAAGCACTGATGGTGCTTGTGATGTTTAAAGTATAATCAACAACAAAAAACCAACAAAAAGTTTTTTCTGCGGTGCATTGATCACGAATAAGTTGCACTTAGTCGAGTTTTATGCCTTTGATGATGGTGATTTATTGACAGATGATGTATTGGACGAATATTTAATGACGGATCGTGCTAAACCTTCAGCTCGCCAGCCTGCTGCTGCTGCTGCCACTTTGCCTGGTGCCACAGGTGACACTTCTCAGTAAGTAACCATTGTTGACTGTTGCTATCACCAGCTATTACAAGAAGCTCAGCTACGGCAGAGAAAAGCGTCCATCTAACATTGCTCTATCGTACGGTGCAAAAGACATTTTGTAATGCTTAACTGATTAGGTGTGCACGCCAATTGTCATCAGTGTTGAAATAACAAAGTGAATTGAGGGATGCAGGCCCGCTTAACAAATAAAGTGAAACAATTAAATAACGTCAGTGCACTGTCAGTGTCACTGAGGTAAAGTGAAGTGCAACTAATGTTGAATTTCAAATAGCTACGTTATCTTACGCGACACACGTACACATCAGAATGCAGACCTGCCCACTGCTATGCGATGTGCTGTAGGCTTATGTGTGCTGCAATCTCAGTTTTATGTGTTGCAGTCCACGATTGTGCAATGCAATGCAATGCAAATACTAGAGTTACGTTAGTTAATGGCCGTTGCTATAAAGTTCATATTGCATTGTCATCATTACGATATAAATAGGGCTTTCCAAAATAATGATGCCGCTGTCGAGTGTCGAGCCAATGGGTGGTCCACTTTACACACAAAATTTATGTTTAAGGGGACATCCCCTACCAACCATTTGTGCACGGTTATATGCAGTTTTATTTGGAAAATGGTCACTTCGCATTTTTGAGCACCCCTCCTATGGGGAGCTTAGAAACAACGTATGCTGTTCTTTTTAGACTTATTGGAAAGCCTGTAGTGGAATTCCTATTAGTGATAATTGAACATCGCTCAAATATTAATCGAAAGTTGGCATTTCTGAAAGAGAGGATCTTTCATGTGGTGTAAGAATTTAGGCAGAAGATTATTTCATTTTACACAGTTAGACAGACAGATTTCAACAGCATTAGCGTGATCTAACAGAGTTAGTTGCATGCTAAAAAAACTGTGCTCTGTAATTGGTACATGGAGCTGATAGCTCTACTTACTGCTTTGGGGCAGCTAGTAAAGCTGCTTAGCATTGAGACATGCCAACATGCATTGTTGGTGTAACTGAAGGTTGTGAAAGTCGGTAATAATGATCATGATGGTAAACGTTTCTATTTTGCCATATGGTGTAACTTTAGAGGCACAGGATAACTTGCTGCAGATTTGGTTTCCTTTAACCCTAAGTTATTCAGCTGTTAACCTGCAGTTAATAATTACATTGCACCGTCACCAGTATTGTACTTTTAGTGATGCATCAAAAACGACCGTTTGAAGGTTCTGAAAAGCCTTTGAAGGTTGGCAGAAAACCTCCCCAGATTCGAATATTCGTTGCATCGCTAAATGTTATATACTTGTTTTCGTCTGGTGAGGGAAACAGGCAAATCATGAAGTTGAGTTCAGTGTGTGTCATTGTTATTAATGGAGAGTATCACGCTGATGTTAACTAGTGGCAGTACATTTGCTGCTGCTGTGTGCAACTAGCAGCTTGGAGGATTTCAGCATACCGGAGTTGCCTGCTGGTCAGCACATGGTCATTAACATTAAAACAACGTGGGGTGACCGACACTATGTCGGACTCAGTGGCGTCGAGATATTTGCCAAAACTGGAGAGCCAGTCTCTGTTGCTAAGGTATCTTTCAATTATGTGACTGTCTATAGTATGTGTTTGGTGAAGTCTGCACATTGAAATGAGATGAACAAGTTAGTCATTTCTAAATGGAAAGTAATGATTGGTTCTATTAGCATCTGCAGTTTATAACATAATATGAGTAGCTTCTGTGTAGAGCAGATGCAGCCTTGAGTATGGTTAAGTGGATGTTTCATGTGATGCGGAATTAAGTAAGTAAGTAAGAAGGTTTCTAGTCAGCGCCCTTAACATTCAGACATAAGGTGCTGCGGCCCAACTAACCAAACATAAACATAAACGTTTTCAACGATCGTTTGAATTGTCCCAAGGTGATGTCCGGTTGCCGAAGCTGTTGAGGCAGACTGTATATGTGTTCATTGAACATTGTGATTTTAGTTTTATGTTTTAGTCGAAAAGTTTCAGTTTTATCTGAAATTGGCATCAACTAAATTAAATTAATTTTTGTCATAATGATGACCAGCACGACTGTAATTCACTATCGACAAGATGTAAACCACAACTAATGTTTGACTAACTGATGATGGTGACAGTTAGATTTCAGGCACTTTCGCCAATGAGACTGAAATTTCTGCCGTGTATTTTAACGCACCAGTTGGTGTAATCAGTGAAATCACTTCCCCAAATGCCAGTTTGTAGTTGTTGTAAGGTTTGAATCGTGATTAAAACCGAACTGTTTAAGTGTAACTATCGTTCAGACTAGGCTAAATCTGCCGACTAAAACTGGTGGAAGCTGTGACTGAAATCAAAACTAAAATTTAGGACTTTTAATCACATACAGTGAAAATATAGTTAAAATTAAACACTGCCGACCGGAAAGCAGTGGCAGTATGTGACGGTGCATGAATGTGTTTGTCTGTCACATGTGGTTAGATCTGGGCCGATCCTAGTGATATCAACGTCCTACATGAGTACAGCCGAGACCCACGTGTAGTGACAAACCTCATCGACGGTGTTAATCGTACTCAGGACGATACTCACATGTGGCTGGCTCCATTCACCTCTGGTCAACCTCACTTCATCTACATCAACTTTGAAGAACGTGTCAACATCTCTGTCCTCCGAATCTGGGTTTGTGCACTGCATTGTAGTTCTTGATACTTAAACTTGTGTTCCAGTTGTACATGACTACATTTTTAGAATACTTGTACTAGTACTTTACTCACAGTTGAGGTACTTGTACACTGTTTTTCAATAAAAACAACAACCCCTTCATTTTCTTCTATATCTCCTATGAAAATGAACATATTTGCATAAAAAGTCAGCAAATGTAGCTGAGTCAATGTACCTATTTAAGAATTATTGAACTGGTGAATAAATATTCTTTGGTGTCGATGTCCTCGATCTGGCATCATGCAGATTTGTTTTGCCATTGAAGACAGATATTTGATTAAAAGCTGTGAGAGAGCAAAGATTATGGAGCTACATGCTTGTGTAAGATGTTTTCTGAGAAAAGATGAAACATTAATTGTAGTGAAAACTCTGATAAAGGAAACTGATAACAACAGCACTATCAAGTGACTACCAGGTAGTGGACGCATGCAACAGACCAACACTCACTTCAGTTGCAGATCATACTTCGTAATCCTGTTGATTGAAGTCAAAGATATGTTGTAACTCATGCAATATGAGGCTGTGTGTTTGTGGATTTCCTTCTTGGGTAAGTACAAGACCTTCAATGTTGTCAGTGTTGGCGGAAGCAAATGTCTATCTTCAACGGTCAATCCCATTCTTGCAGAAGAGATCTACATGACATCAGAACCATGCGTCCGATACCAAAGGATGTTTGTTCACCAGTTCAATAATTTTTTTCACAGTTAAAATCTGAATTTACTCAGCTACATTTACTGAAATTTTTGTGCAGATTTGATCATTTACTTAGGAGATATAGAAGAAAACAAAGGTGTTGTTTTTATGAAACACCTTGTACATCAATTGTAAGTATAGTACTTGTTGAAGTCAAGTTCAGTACATTACAGAATCTGATGTTTTGCATCCCAACTGTGCTCTCATTGTGAGTATGAAATGGTTATCAGACTCAATACTTCAAAAAAGTCTCAGCTTAAAATCTTGACTTATTTGTGCATCTTAATGGCCATAAGTGCTACAGTGAATTGCAGCTGACATTTGATTTCATTTCTACTAGTTGATTTTTACCCGTACCATAACTGTGCCTATTTATAACTAGGCTGTGCTTCAGTTGTCAGCGAGTATTTATGTATTGTACTTGATCATGGAGTTTTGCAGAATTGCTTATTATCGACTGCTGTATCCACTGAACTGCCTTTATGGACTCTGTGGAACGTCTGTCATATTTCTTCTGCTGATCATTTTGTAAAATTTCACTGATTTCTTATTCACGTAGTAAAACTAAGCTCGCTACCTGTCAGCTCTGAGCATACATTATGCCGTCCATATTGTATGGTGTTGGCAGAATTATAACAAGTCGAGGATCCATTCATCGCGTGGTGCACGAGATGTTGAGATCACACTTGATGGTGTGCTTGTCTTTGTCGGTGAAATTGCTCGTGCTTCCGGTGATGTCGTTGGAACTTCAGAGTGTTTTGGAGATGTACGTATTTTGTGCTTACTTTTGGCAAAATGTCTGAAATTTAATGACGATGGTCACTTTCTCCCAGACAGCTTTATTTATCGAATTTCATGTTTGGCATATTTCTGGGATGTGATCAGTCATAGCATGTGTTGTAGTACACAGCGACTTTCTACGATTGCTAGTTTGCTGGATTTCTGAGTTATGTATAGCAGCTGAACTGAGTAAATAGCAAGCCTTTCTGTTTGCCAGTTCCAGGGCTGTATTCAACCTCAGCATGTTATAGGTCAAGGCTAAGGTCATACCACTTTGAGGCCACAGCCAGAATCCTCGATGAACAAACCGAGTTTAATACATATATTGAAAGAAAAAATAAAATTAATGATAGGTAAGTAAGTGAGTATTAATAGACTCATATCTGATTAACAAATGTTTTAAAGTAAAGAGTAGCAGTGAGTACTGTACTCTGTACTCTGACCATAGAAGCAGAGGCCGGTATGAAAATCTCTGGTCAGTGCCAAGGCCACATCAAATTGGCCCGTTGCACAAGCCCACTTATGTATGCAAGGTATGTGTATGCATGAGTGATGTGCTGTAGCTGTTACTATAGAAACAGCACGTGTAAGTCTGTTGGGAGAGCGTGGGGCTGTATGTTTACAGTACGCAGCCTGGCGGCCAGTTTCTTCTAGCGCAGGCCTCTATGCCCTACTCTCTGACAGCACTGAGCAGTTCATAGCCTGCCCGCCTTCCCGGCGAGGTCATAGCAGGTTCTGGTGCTACAGTGACAGGCGCAGTGCATATGCTCTACACTATCTGTTATCTGACCATCCGTACTCTTTACGATCTCAGGCGCTCTTATTCCTGAGCGTAATGGCCTGTCACAGTTTAATGAGGACACAGGCAAACCCTCTGTGCCTGTCCAAGAATTTAATCTCATAGCATGCCCGCTAACCTAATGGAGCTGAAAAACTCCCTTTCAGACCTGGAATTGAACTCAAACCGGCGAGAGCCATCAGCCCATCAGCCAGCAGGCACTGTGGCTTATTAATAGTGGTGTTTAGCCCACTGTGCCACAAGGACAGGCAAGTAGCAGTGAGTATCCATTCAAACATTGTTTGTTTGTTTGTTTCTACATTGTAGGCCTACTTGAGGATATGGACCATTGATTGCGTGTAGGCCTAGCTTATTTATGTTGACGTTATCTGTTAGTTTTGTACCTTGTATGTTGAGC
>Ga0049105_1000366_pt1 | contig 14862 bp, 9 predicted proteins | sample WorMetvaBAHAMAS1_FD_61260 | JGI IMG/M metagenome (GOLD analysis project Ga0049105, IMG submission 61260) | Worm MetaG Olavius vacuus BAHAMAS.1 | ecosystem: Host-associated > Annelida > Digestive system > Unclassified | place: Germany: Marburg | collected 2013-04-09
CTGTGTGTATTGCTTACGAAAATAAAGTGAATAAACTGCAGATATTTTCAGTGGTTAAACTGAAATATAACTTGAAGTAATGGAACTCTCTACAGTCTCTAGTAGGCTCACCCATTTTCCAATCTCCCTTCCCTTCAAAATCATTCTCTCACCCTGTCCCCTCCCTTCCCTATCCTCTCCCTTACCTTCTCCCTTCCCCTGTTACCTTTTGCCCTCCCCTTTTCCTCCCTCTATTGTGGCTGGCGACGCATAAGCTCCCCCCTCGCAGGGCCGAATAGAGCCCGGCTGCCAAACGATGATTCTTAGCTGAAAATAAGGCTTCCAGTAACAGTTGTCCTGATGAGTTTTAAAGCGTATTATACAACTCTAGTCACCGATATACGCTAGCAAAATCGAAAAGTGGAACGTTGTACCCAAATGCGTGCAATTGGCGCACTGCGTTCCGCCTTCAACGGCCTGTCTCGAAGTGCCGGAACGCTGTACCGGCTTCTAACAGCTTAGATGGTGTACTTTATGACATTTCTCGGGAGATAATCTGTTGATAGCTAATCAACTACTTTTACATAATGGGTCCCGAAAGCTAAAGAATTCGGCGAAATAATGCAAATTAACTGAACGGCCAGACGCCGTTCAAGGTCATTCAAGGTCACCGATTTTGGTACCAATCGAAAGCTCATGTGCGACCTCCTATTAGTGATTAATACTAACACACCTCCCAAGTACCGTTTCCAAGTTATATTATGGCAAATTTTCGCCAGCGACAGGGCAGTGCCTCACTTTAACGCCCTCGCTGGGGGTGATCCCCTGCGAATATCCCGATACGATTTACCTCTTCAGAAACTACAATAAATGTGCTGAAGACCGCACGATCGTATCTTCATTCGTCTGGACAAAACACCGAAAGGCGACAGACGGACAGACCGACTGACAGACAGCCCGCATTTTTACAAGGTCGGACGCGCTGTAACAAACTGTCGGAACGCCATTCCGCCGAGTTTCGGCTCAATTTAACCGCTGGATATCATGGACGGGTTTGCGATCACCGCACGACATGATAGGATATCTGACATGCAGCCGAACGCTGTTGAATTCAAGTTAAAGAAAGACGGTTGTCTGAAGGCAGTGAACAGGAGAGAATGGAAGAAATGTGCCTTACCCTATGTACTAATCACGGCAAGGACTAGGATTCAACAGCTGGCCAGTAGACAACTTAACGAGTAACAACCACACGAAATCAAAATAAAAACTAATCAGACACAAAAGTAAAGCTAAAGATAACGATGCGTGGAAAAAATCCTTTAAAAAGTCAACAGTCGACAATACTTCTCATTGTCAACTTTACTACAAGCTTTGAAGTTCCATTCAGTTATCAAAACGCGGACGTTTCAACTGAAGCTTTGGAAATACACAAGTGGATTGGTACAGCCCACTGGAGACGTCTGCACTGCGCTGTATCACACGCAGTAGTGACTACTGACAATGGCATGCAGCCATGCACACAACGCAACGTCGTCTGTTGTGCAGAGAGACACAATAGTCGTCCATCGTTAATAACCTTGGACCGGGCCAATGTACGCTCAGCGCATTAATCAGCTACAATGTCTCATCCTCAATTCTACTTGCAATCTTCCATCTGTCCTCGCCGGCCACCAGTGGCACGCAATTGCCGCGCCAGAGGACATAACGACCTTCCGGCAAGCGTCGCTCTGCTGCCGCGCACCGACAAAAAAACTCGGCAGCTGCGCGGTGCATTCTCGGCTCCCGGCGGTCGGCGGAGGCGCCGTACCGACCGACCAACCGCGGTCAAAGGTCACACGACTAGATCAACGCCGCGCGCGACGTTCAGCACCGTCTACGCAATCTGCTTAATCTAAAATCGTAATTCAGTGCCGACTCCGTTCGCCGTACGTTAATTCCTCGCAGCTTGCATGCATTGCCGGCCGCTGCCAGCAGTCGCGGTCGGTCCCCGAGGTCAGGTCACACCGGCCGGCTGCTTCGCCTCACTCGCGTCGCTGCAGACGCCGGCCGCCGCATCTCTTAAGGATTCGATTATGTACGATATTCAATTGCGTAATCAATGTCGGCGGCGTCTCAAAGCCCAAGTATTATACGCCCGCCAACGCCAAGTCTGTAGAAGAAGCTGGTCCGTCTGTCCGTTTCAGCGGCTTGTAAGATGTCAATAATGTAACGATCTGTACAGACGAAAGTACATGTAACTCGGCGCCAGCAGACGTCTGCAAGACGATGTGAAAGTTATTGATGAATGTTGCATGACAAATCTGCTTCTAAGATGCAGTTTACACGCGATGATTTTTATTCTTTACTATCCGCGAAGCGGCGTGGTCATTTTTTTCGGTGGCATCTCTATGTACGTCTGTATGTAATACTTTCGAAAGCCCTGATACACAAAGTTCATTTTTTCGTCTGCAGGTACGTCTTCATGGGATACAGATCAAGTTCGTACATGAAGGTCATCGGGAGCAATAAAGCACGAAATTCCCTATTCCCGCACGTAAAACTTTGATGGGCAATAAGTCCGGTTCTATAAAAGCTAAAACCGTGAAGTGTGCATGCGACATGGGTCGACTATGGCCGATCGTTGGTGTGACCGCCATCTTTGTCACGTGACGGGAAGTGACCACGCCTAATTAGATACACGCATTCGCGGGTGGTCTGCCTTAGATTAGAAAGCGATCTGTTTATTCATGTCAGTTCCAGTGCAACTGACTGCCTGGAAAGACTCATCTACGAAGTGACCCATTATCGAAATTCTGCTAATTGATTCACGCAGTTATACTAAGCAGTAGCTGGTGGCACATACAGCTTGTTGTGAGTAAAAGATGTCAATATGATAATATGCTGCAATATCGCACGGTATGTTTGTTGTTCATAGCAGGTCGCGTGATCGTGAGCTCGACTGAGTTCACACTCATCGACCGTCTGACATCAAAGAGCTCAATCTAGATGATTATCCGATGTTTAGCTGATGATGGTATCAGTTCAGCAGCATGATCCGCAGTTGAGAAGCACGCTGCACCAGTTTAAGATGTCAGAGTTAGACGTAAACAGCAGCAGACGCAGTTCTAAATTACCATATTTCACGGTCCACGTTAATTTCTGTAACAGTATCCGCAGCGGGCGACCAACTGCCGGCAACGGCCGACAAGTAAGCGGCACGCAGTCGCAGCACTAGTGCAGTGCTAGTATGTCCATGCCCCAGCAGCGGGGTGTCAACGAACAGGGCCGGGCGGTGAGAGGGTGACAGAAGGTCGACACGCGGAAACATAGATGTATGGTCTGACTAATAACAGGCATCGGCATGTTCACACGCAATGCTCGCTGGCAACTGAACTCGAAGTGGTTGACCTCGACGCGACACGACAAGGTCAGGTCGACAAAGCGTCTGTAGGTCTCCAGCATCCTCCGGTCTGGTCCCAGTCACAATCCACTCAACCCTGCTGCATCAACTGCGTGCGTGGTGCGTGCGTCTAGTTAAAGTTCTTATCACGCGCAGTTCTGAACGAGCACGCCGTACCGACGTAACGTGACAGACTGAACATTATTGTGCAACACGGTGACTTACGACGGACGAATTCACACAGTTAGGCCTGTGATTTAGCAGATTTGCACTGGAGCATGGACATAGCAAGATCTTAAGACCGGAGACGAAGTGAAATGGCCGAGACGATAGTTACAGCAGCTATATACGAGGTCCGGAAATCGCTGTAAACTCAACCGAGATGACGTATCCTGCGTGGTCCCGCACGCCAATGCACCTTGTATAATCGTCGTTCAAGATATCGAAATACACTTCACACCATAAAATACAGGGATGTTCCTAGCTTCTTGGGGCCACATTTCGCAATCCTGAAATTTGGGGTTCACCCCGAACGAGTGCGTTAAAGCAAGGAGTCCTAGATATATAGCAGAATAGAGACGTCCATGGTTAAAGAGAGGTACTGCACCTGTCGCCAGCGAAAACTGAACCGACAACAGGCGATATCTTGGAAACGGCGCGAGACAGAATTAAGTTACTACTAACCGCTGACAGGACGTCGCATACGAGTTTTCGATTGGTACAAAAGTGGTGACCTCGAATGACACTGAACCGCGTAATGGCCGTTATTTTGCGTTATTTCGCCGAATTTGGTAGCTTTGGGATTGGTCTGAGCTTTGGGAGCCATTACGTCAAAGTGGTTGAAGTTAGACCTCATACGGTCTGCAATAAAAATTTAGCCCAAAGAATCTAGTTTTTGGCAATATATGACTTAATGGTGATATTCTCCGAGATTACTGAGAAAGAGTGCATTAAAGAGAGGCACCCCATCCGCAAGCAAAAATTGACTTGCGCAACACTGAGCGGCCATCTCAGCAGCAGCTGATCTCTTGTTTATTTTAGTGCAGAAAATCTGCATGAGCGAATGGTGTCTACGTGCAAGAGCGATCGTGCCGCCGCTCGCTTCCTGTGCCATATCACAGTATGTAAGTACGCGTCATGTTTCAGCATTTGACCTTCCATACAGCAAAGCGTTCTTTCCTAAGTCACTTTCACTCTCTGATTGTGATTAGCAGAACTAATTCGGTCGGTCTATTACATTCACTCCATCCGACATCAAATGATCAAAGCCGTCTCAACCGGTCGCCAGAGATACGCTGGTTCCCAGTTCAACCAAGCCAGTCCGTCCGGGACGTCTAAAAGGTCATGGCAGTCGTCGCCGGCGGGCGTGCGGGTCGCCCTCGCCACGGCCGCCGGTCCGGTCCGGCCCAGCCCGGCACGGCAAGGCAAGGCCTGCCAGGCTTCTCGAAGGACGAAGATGGACACAAAGAGACTGCGCGTGATCACGTGATTAGTGGGCGTGGTTATATTGGACTGCACGTAATCGACACCGCGCTGTCGATGAGTGAGAGAACAGCGATCAGACCTTACTCGCTCAGCTCGCTGTTATACAGTATCACCTCCCGCAACACCAGCCGTCACTCGTCAAATTTCACAAGCCACTGCTCTGCTACGTACGTGCTACTAATTAAACAGCGCGTACATGATGACAGAACGACGCCAGATATAAAACGAACATCGGCATTGCGCGTTTACAGAAACTAATGTCATCTTAACCACTCATAGACTTTTACTACTGATAAAGCGTCGTAAGCGGCTCTATGTAAGTAAATAACAAAAAATATGATATGTAGTACTGCTAAAACGTTCTGGCAGTATACATCGTGAGAATGTTTTGTACCGCGGTTTAATTTGCGGTTCTAAATAATGACAAATGTGCAATGAAAACGAGGCAAAATTAAGGAAAAGCTTTCTTTCAAATAGTCACGATACTAGATCTGAGATGACGATTCTGTGCCAATAGTATGGTCAAGTTGCATCAGCTTTCTTCCACTCTGTGTACAGTACAGTCATTGGTGCAAAAGAAGTGTGACGTTAGCAAGCTTCCGAGCTTTTCCAAGCTTCCGAGAAATATGAACAATTTTGTAATATTCAAGTCTCAAGTGGTTTTACCACAGTCACAACGTACCAGCTTGTGAACCAGAGACCAAACATGAATTGTCATTTCTTTAGATGACCTATTTGTCATTTGGTAATTCCAAATGACAAATACATCGTCTAAACAAATGACAAATAACTGACGGTTCCTACACGAGTGAGGCAAGATGCCGCATATGTATAATGTTAGACGATCCGTAAACTCGTATATCATCGACTGACCCGTTGTCCTGTACGTCAACAAATGGCGGCAAAATCCCACTCGGCCGTTGCAGTTCTGCTGCGTATGCATGTAAACAACGTGCACTGACCTGCATTTTGTACAAGTTGAGGCTTGGTCTCTGTAGAACGCTGCAGTCACTGACTACTGCTCGCGCTGGCGGCGCGCAGTGACGCTTCTCTGACGTCATCGCAGCGCCGTTGCCAGGTGCCCGTGACGTCACGCTCACCTCGTCGAAGATGGTTCGTATCTCCTCGTCGTCGTCTGACGCCGCAGGTGACGTCACATCGGCCGCGTCGCCATGACGACGCTTACGCGTTGCCGGGCTACATGGCTGGTCGTCGGACGTCGAGATCGGTCGTTCGCCGTCGCAAGACAAGTCGTACGACGTCGGCGGACACGCGCCGACCAGCACGTCGCAATGACGATCACTGCAGTAGAAACTGTGTGCAGCGGCGGCGACGACCGGCCGGAACGTGGTCTGACCAGCGCTCGACGGCAAACACGGCCGATCACTGAAAGACGATCTTGCACATTCCGCTGTAGCGGCAACGTGCAGTAATGGCGTCGAACTGTGATGACGCTGAGACGCTGAGCACAACAGCACAGAACAACCAACTACACAATCAACAGATTGACTACACTACACCGCCTCCCTTCACCGCACAAGAACGACTGAATGTGAAGGAAGTCTGCCTCAGTACAGATCACTTTCGCTGGTGTGGAAACACGAAATGCCTACATCTGCTACAGTCCATGGTACCACTGCTACTCGGGCCCTCCCCTCCAACGAACATCTCAGCTGAGGTAACTTTCTGGAGCATAAGAGGAAAAATTGTCAGAACTGTTTCGTGTTGTAACGTGTATAACAGACAGGCCTATGCACAATCATCATTATATAATGACAGTCTTACAAGTGCCTGCTGGTTTAGTTTTTTGTGTCTTCTTTCGAACTTTTTTGCGCGTTTTTCTTAGTTCAGTTCAGTGATTTTTAAAACGCAATCAACATCACCACAAAGACTGCTAAAATCAGTTCACCTTTAAGTTAGTTCTATTCGTTTTCGGTGCATGTTTTCTCGTAATTGCTATGTTACTGTCTGGCTGTCAGTGCACTGCAGTACTATCCAACTGACTTACTGGAAAGAATCGTCTCCGAAATGACCCGCTAGGGGGACGTAGATTCCACTCACTCACTGCACTAGTACAATGTGCCATCCAACGTTCATTAAAATCAGTTCAAAAAACGCCGGCGATAAACGAGTCACATGCATGGAACACACAGAACCAAGTAGAAAAAAACGTTACACTTGTCTGTTTTTATTTCACCCGAATTAATTCTCTGTTTACGCCCCCTCCCCTTACTTATTTTTCGCAATATGACAGGGTTAAGGTATGCAATAGGACAACACGATTCGGTGAAAAACGAAAACTTAATTCGGGTGAACTGATATAACGGACAATGACCAAAAACACTGGCAACACCTGCCATCCACGAACCACACCAACAAACTGTAAAGTTAGATAAAGTATGAATACTTGCAACGGAGCTGATGACGCGAGTCTATGGACTACTGGTCAACACAACACATAAGCCGTTACCAGAATTATATTTCTGGGGGAGGGACGGGGGCGGGAGGGGGTGTTTTTCTTCCATCCTTCCGTCCATTTCCTTCCTTCCCTTTCTCTCCATTATTTCCGTTTTCCTCTCTTTCCACGCTGTGAAGTGACCGCTCAAATCCACCTAAAAGGAATCTGGAGGAGGGGGGGGGGCGCTGCAGCTCCCCTCAGCGAAGGGAAAACGACATTTGCAGCCACTAAACACGTTCCCTAAAACGCATTCTGGTGTATTTAGAGCCCAGAAAATGTGCTTGGTGGCTGCAAATGTCCTATTTCTGTTAAACGAAATCTAAATCAATTCGGCAAATGTGGTTGTATCCGAATGCACTGTACTTTACCGTGTAGTCGATTAATAAATGCTACGTGATTATTTTTTACACTTTATTTCGGATGGGGTGGGTTATTTTTCACCCGCCAGTTACGGCCTATAGACAGTACAGAGAGGAGATTACCAGCAGCAGCAGCAGCCGCGGCGGCGGTGAGAGAATGCAGCATCAAGATGTCGACAATATCGCTGTTCATGGCCGCTGACTCGTCATCAGACGCCGTACCCGAGTCACGGTCGTCGACCTACAGTGACGTCACACTACATCCGGTCACGTAACATGATCACAATACATGTATATACGCACAGTGACGCTCAGATGACGGAACGGTCAAATGGCCTTGCGATCACTGATACAGTAGTTTACTGGCATCTGAAATGTCCAATGAACAGCAACGTTAGACTATTGCTGGTGCATATTGCCGAATAGCAGAGTGCCTGATTTGTCGCACAGTGTAGAGATGGGTCAATGGCAAAATCAAAATCGATATACTATTGATTTAATAGTCGGACCAGTTCTCTAAGACAGAAAGCACAGTTGTCAGTTACTGTGGCGATCAGATACAATAGTGCTAACTTTTGACAATAGCCTTTCGCTTGAGACAGATGTCGCTGTTACTGACGGAACCGAAGTGCAAAATTCTCTCGAAAAAAACACCCAGAATAGGCCTACCGTATTTCAATACTCATTTGTTTAGTGTTGTCTCATACTTTCCGACCACAGTTTTTACTCCAATTTCAAAGGATTTTTCTCTCTCTTAAAAATATATTCTGGCATGCACATTTATTGTACGTATAGAAATGTACACTGCGGAAGTGAGATGAGAAAAGTAAGATTGTGCACTGTGCAGTTTCGTATTTCTGTGTGTCTATTACGCCCATTACGGCTAATCTGGGGTTGTCAGCGTATCAAGATTCAAGACATATTCAAGACCTAGAAAAAGACTTCTCAATGTCAATGTCAGTGTCAACGTAAATTTATATGTATATAGTCCAGCGCAGAAACGTAAAACCTCTAATTCTCATATTCAATTAATATAATAACTCGCTTTATCTCGATGGAAGTTCTTTTAGAGCGGAACAAAGTAAATGAATCATTACAACGATATCTGTAAAAACTGTCATTAAGAAGTATAGTATGTGTCGGGAGTGTTGAGTCAGATAAAGTCATTAAGACCACTGACAGGTTGGATTGGGCGCTATAATTTACTTACGACGAGCAGGCATACGCATAAACGAAACGGTTCCTCTTATGCTCGAAGTTTGAACTCCACACAATCATTTAAACCGGTCATTTTCAAATAAAAAATAATACTAATAATATATTCTATAAATCGTTGGCGCTCTAGGACACAGCACATTTTGAAACAAATCACCGCGTCTGTGGGCCTATCAGTCACGTAACGACGGCGGCTAAACCGAACACTGCATGTAACGTCCAGTGATGACACTGTTCTTACGCCAGAAAGTCACAAATAACGAAGTTACATGTTAATCTGATTGATCCGACGGTCCTAGTGCTGGTCCTGCTGTCGGCCTTTGTTTGATACTGGCCATGCAGCAGGCAATGCAATCAGATGCATGCAGCAATACAGGGGCAGTCTATACCAAATGTCAAGCTGACCGTTGTTTTGCTTTAATAACGCTCAACCTCGTAGCCCGCCGCAGCAGTTCTAGCCTAGCTGTTCTCTAGATGCCTGCATTTGCCCCACATGTGCATCAGAGGCGCTGTTTTGTGTTTACTGTGAAAAATCTCGAGTGTGTAGTGAAAAATGGTATAGGCATGTTGCTTAGACAACTACAGTACTACAGTATAACAATTACACAGTCCGGAAAATAGCAATCATCATCACAGCGTACAAAACATAATCAAAGACAGGACACCATCTGACGGCCGTGATCGCACTCTCGCATAATTCAGCATTGTGTTACTCATAGGAAAGCACTGAAATGGCCGTTACTGAAAGCAATCAATTCACGTGGATGGCAGGTGAAACGGTGTCACCGTTCAACAGCACGTGTCGCACCTGAGACCATCACACTGTAGCTCGGGCTCAGATACGTTTCATAACCAGCGCAACGTGCTCTCATGATTTATCTTTTACTTTACCAGTGTATTACCACGACTGCAATTACCAGAAATACTTGTATTGCTGATCTAAAATGAATCCTCTGCGCAACGTATATTGGTATGACTGAACGATAAAAAAACAGTCGTTAATGTACGGAACAGTCTGCCAGTTTGCATTGATTTGCAATCTCGCTTCTCTATTTAAAAGACACATAGGCCTAATTTATCGGAGCTGTCTAAATTTCTATCCTCAACCTAATTTTAACTTCACTGCCTTACTGCTTCTGCCTTATTTGCACAACGTCATTTGTATTTTCTGTTTTGCACGGCAGCTACTCGAGAATAAATAATGACGGAGATGACGTTGATAACGACCGCAAGAATGCTATATTCGCGGTAAAAGACTGTGGGCATCACAGGCCATTTCGTATATACTACAGATTAAAAATATAAATCACGTGTTTCAAAGCGCCAAAATTAAAAAAAAAACAGCTCACATCCAGCGTGTATATTGCTTGGCTTCTGACCTGGAATGCATTTACAAGATGAAAGAAAGCATCAGAAAGCTGCAGGTGCAGCGGCTGATTTGCAATAAAACTTTCATACCGTAGGCTTGTCAGCAAACAGAAGCGTAGCTAACACGTGAACAGGATGTTTGACTGGTGCGTTCCTGGATACTCGGTACCGAAATTCTGACATCCACACACGTCAGAATTTCGGAATAACCAGGTCACGCACCAGTCAAAAAATCCTGTTCACATGTCAGCTATGCTACACAGAACTGCAGTTATTTTCGTGTTTGCAAGACAAACTAGACATAGCGGCATATGTATAGTTTAGCCACTAAACTATAGGTTTGACCCCCAAACAGAGTTCAGCACGTTTCATATTACGTAACAAACGAAACCATTCTTTCTGAGTACTTAAAATATAAGAAAACAAGAAGTTTCGCTACCGCAAAGTGCACAGCGCGTCCGTCGTGCTTAGTTGGTGTAAGTTCTTACTTAATGACATTTCTCGGGAGAGAATCTGCTGATGGCTAATCAACCACTTTTACGTAATGGGCCCTGAAATCTACCGAATTTGGTGACATAACGCAAAATAAGGGCTATTACGCCGTTTAAGGTCATTCAAGGTCACCGATTTTGGTACCAATCGAAAGCCCATATACGACTTCCTATTAGTGAATAATACTGACTTACCGCCTGTCTTGCACCGTTTCCGAGATGGCCGATTATTGGTGAAATATTCGCTATCGACGGGGGGTCGCTTTACTTTAACGCCCTCGCTGGGGGTGACCCCCTGCGAATATCCGGATAAACTTTACCTCTTCAGTAACAAGAATGACTGTCCTACCTAAAGCTGAAAACCGCACGATTGTATCTTCATTTGTCTGGACAAAACACAGGAACGTGACGGACGGACGGAGACAGACAGACAGACGGACAGATATGCCATGCCGTGAATATTACAGCACGCTGCACTGCCAGCAATGCGGACGCGCTGTAAAAACCTCTTTGGCGGATCCTCTGAGGGAGCTTACACATACAGTGCTACCAGGCTCCCTGAATGGTGGGGAGGAGGCTAAGAATCTTACCGGCCTTGCTGATCGTGCTGTCTTTCCCCCACAATACAAAATCCTGGCTACGCCCTGACTAGACTGAAGTCGAAGGCGAACCGTCGACCGTATGACTCCGCCGAAAAACGTTTCTGTGACCTTGACCTATGAACCCATGACCTTGAAAGCCTAATCAATTCGTGGACCGACTGGGAGTATTTGTGTAAGTTTTTGATTGGAATGAATTCTCAAGAGCTATCGATTTCACATAATATTTCTATGGCCATCGCTGACTGACTTTGACCTCCGACCTAGTGACCTTCTCAATGACATCGATCGAAATGATTAATTGTGACAAGGTTCATTAAAACACATCCGTCTATTCAGGAGATATAATGATGAAAAGGCGGACTCACAAACAGATGCACGCTGGGAGTGGACAACCCGGTTACTCAATGCCTCCGGCCACAATGACTATTAACATTTACGCATAGTCGTCCTTGAAAATTCTGAGTTACTGCGAAACTCTTAACTATTGTGAACTGATTATAAACTTTATTAATCCTAGAACTTCCTTGAACTTTAAACTAAATTTGTTGAACCGCAGAACTATGAATAAACGGTGCGGTAATGCGGCATTGGTGACATGGTTTGCAGCGCAGTCGTCGAGATGGCAAGGTTATTGAAGCTCTACAGAACTCTGCTGCCAACTCGTTGATGTTTTATTGAGTCTGACGAGTGTCGGCAGCCGTAGTCCCTCGCTCAAATTACGTATCGTGGCGCATCTGGCAGCGGTCTTATCAAAGACGAGCTTTAATTCACCTGACGCCACAAGATGCTTACATTATTTCGACGGGCGCTAACATCACAGGCGTTACTTTCGGACGGTAGACGAGAGGTACGATATACGCGTACCACATCACAGTAAGTGGGGCAGGGGAACCGCATCTCACTTTTCAAAGTATCAAAAAAACAAAAGTCGGTGCAAAACTCGTTCAAGCAAATTCATTTTGTTTGTCATGTTGAGTTGATGGTATCCCACTTTTTCCACCTAAGTTTGCGCCCAGAGCCAGCATCCCAGCATTAGTTCTCGGTGTGATGGTGCGATGGTGTTGGAGTTGGTTCATGGGAAGGAACAGTTGAGCCGCTGTACCTCGTTGGCGTCGTCGGTAAGTCGCTGCTGCGGAGCTCGCATGGCGTCGTGTAGCTGAAGTCTGTCAGCGAGCAGTGTCACGACGTCCATGCCAGTCTCACACGCCCAGTCAGACCGCCCGCCGCCCGGCAGCACCCGCCGCCGTCGAGCGCGGACGAGGCACGGCGCAGGGCGGGGCGGAGCACCAGCGGACGTCCACCGCCGTCGAGCGCTACCAACACGTGGCTCTACACGCACATACAGACAAACACACACCGGTAGAGTTCAGCAGTCGGCCGTGAGAACATCAGCATCATGTGACGAAACGGGGGAGTACAACTCCGCGGGTTGTGACGACGTGGGACGAGCTATTTAACGACGTCCGCGACACGTTGCACAGTGTCACGTCGCGATGTGGTGGAGCGACGTGACACTGTGCCAACACGCCGCTTCGCTTCAGACAAGTTCACACCAGATCCAGATGTACACACGCAGAGGCCTGGTTTACATCCGGCCGTATAGTCTTGTCTCAATCGTCACATCCCAGGCAGTCCCACTGCGTCACATAACTCCCTCGAACGAGAACTGGCGCTAAACCGGCAAACGCAGACAGTTATATACGTAGCCAATATATTCTACTATTACTGGCTACTTACGGTATGTTCTTGCCTACAGTTAAGTTCTCTCCCTCTCTCTCTCCCTCTCTCTGCAGTCTCTCGTACAGATCTGAACACTATATACATGAACTTGTTAAGCTTTGATGACTGCCTTAATTCATCCCCAAATTTGGTGTATCTGGTCCACGCCTCTCAGAACTAGCATTGGCTAAAAAAAGTCCCCCCAAATAAAAATCGATCGGGGTAAATTTACCAAATCATCAATAACTCAGCCGCACATTGCCTGACTGTGTTGGCATTTAGTAAGATGGTGAAATTTGTTGTCGGGCAACAACAAATTGGCCCATGATATTACTTTCCGTCTTAAATTGCTTTTTCCAATGCTTATTTATTTATTTTACCGACTCTCGATTCATTCATGCCTATCTCGCTGAGCAGAATAAAGTCTCGCAGATAGAAGCAGTTACACTGCAGTCTGCAACGATAAACGTGGTCCGGTAACCAGTTCACGTTGACGCAGCTGTACAGGTATTGACCACGTCATTACCGTTGTCGCCATATATCGTGTCAACGTAATATAAATAACAGAGCAGAGCACCACTGACGCTGCAGTATAGTTCTTTATTCGTGGTACAGCGATCAAATTCTCATTAGTCTGCTAGAAAAAGTCCTATCAAGCTCTAAGCACATGCAGGCAATGATGAAACCCACTCATTTTGATCCTCTTACCCACCTGTGATGCTATAGGTGGTCGCAGGACTTCGAACTCCCACTTACTTGTAGCGCCATTCAATGCACAAAAATGACAATAAAAGTTGGATGACTATTCTGGAAGGGCAAACCGCTACATTACAGCCGATGACCTGTGCAAAATGAGACACTACAGCGACTGAAACGGCTGCCACAATGCATCCAGGAATTTCATTGTTAAATTTCAAAAATATTCCGCAGGAAACACCCCTAACCATAACTAGGAAGAGACTACGACGCCGCCTTCCCAATTCATCCCACACTCTGAAACCCTGCACTACTCTCGACTGCTTAAGCCCATTACAAACAACCTAGAAATCAAGGCCAAAAACTGAGGTCTGGCTGTCATAACTCTGTAGACCGGCGTCATTCTTCTCGTACAGGATTTTGTCGTCCATTAAAACTGTCGTGTATCCGACGAATAAGATATCGAAGAAGCCAGGGTTGTATTGAGGACAACACGTTAGATGTCATGGTCAGACATCCTTGAGGAGGGCAATGACAAGTTTAATACATATTACAACACTAGCAAAATCTCCTGAGAGTCTGCAAAGAATACTTACTGAAAGAGAAATTGAAATCAGAGGTGGATAAATAGGTGAGTATACAGGGTGGCTCAGAATAAAATACCCCACCAGACAATATGCAATATCTCCGCAACCAGTGGTTTGATTTTAAAAATCCTTGAAGCTGCTTAATCCCGACACTTCTCTGAATCTAACACTATACAATGTATCCACTGCACCTTAATTATACTACCACATTACCGTGTAAAACGATTACTATGAAAATTACAATGAAAATTACAATTTTCATCAGAGTGCTTGTATTGAAATCAAAAGAAAACATGGAAATTTGACATATCAGACTGTCACAGCTCGCTAACAGTTCAAAACCTTGCAAAAACAGTTTATTTCAAGACGTGTTCAAAGTGTCCGCCCCCAGCTTTCACACAGTGACACAAGCTCGAAGTCTTTTGACAAAGCTCAGTATGGCCTTGTTGATGGAGTTCTGTGGCAGATCATCACATTGTTTGCAAGACTTTCTTCAGCTCGTCAATGGTATTTGGCTTGGGTTG
>Ga0049105_1000367_pt1 | contig 14859 bp, 10 predicted proteins | sample WorMetvaBAHAMAS1_FD_61260 | JGI IMG/M metagenome (GOLD analysis project Ga0049105, IMG submission 61260) | Worm MetaG Olavius vacuus BAHAMAS.1 | ecosystem: Host-associated > Annelida > Digestive system > Unclassified | place: Germany: Marburg | collected 2013-04-09
TAATTGAGTGAGTAAACAATTTTCAAATACTTTAGATAGTATGGGACTAATAGCAATCCCTCTAAAATCTTCGCAGTTTAAAGCTTTAGATTTACAGTCGTTAGTCTTAGGTATCGGTACAATATAGCTACGTTTGAAGCCAGCTGGAAAACAACGACTCAATGCTATTAATGCAAACAACTTAGCTAACAAAACAGACACAACAGGGTGACCATACTGGAGATGCTCAGCAGTAAGACCGTCTATATCAGCAGCTTTGCCTCGTTGGAGGTCGAGAATAATTCTACTCACAGCTTCAGTAGTAAAGTAGTTATCGGCCTTGGTGTTATAATATAATCTAATATATTCATCATTTCTGGTAATAATATAAAAAAAACGAACAGAAATAAAAAGTAAACAGATGTACAAACACACAACAAAGACAGACAAGACAAGATAAGACGCAAACAAATTCTACGTCTATCTACAAAGTTACTAAAAAGTACACACATGCCAATAAACAATCAGACAACACGTACACCTAGTCACTCGAGAGTGACTACGTTTAATACATAAACATTTATCAAGACGTTTGACCTGCAGTTGTACACTCGGTAACTCAATGCCAAAGAAATTCCTACATTTGTTTATCATTTATATATACTAAGTCTTAAATAATTTCATTCGTAACTTACACGCTTTACCGTAAAGTCAAGCGACTGAAAGTTTCTTTTGGCACAGACACACACACACGATCTAACATGAAGTTTTCAGAGGGGCCTATACTATTTTGAGGTCCACTAGAATTACTACTTATGAAAAATATCCAAAACACAATGTTAGAAAATGACTGCTGTTTTAAGTAGCTGGCGAAAGTATAACAGCGAGAGACATATGGACATTACTGCCTCCCCCGTTAGTTAGCTTGATGTAAATAATATGTGATCCGCATATTCCCTCCCTGGGCCATTTCCTTCCTGGATACTACTACTTCCCTTTATAAGGTGGTGGCAATATACTTACCGTTTCAGTATCAGGTGGCTTACAAGGCAGAGGACGCGGGTTTGCCACTAATTTGATTTGTTAAAATGTCGCTGTGTATGCTGGGCACTTATGCCTTATAAAGGGTTAGACCTAAGCGTAAATAAGACTTAGAGGTTGTTAATGATATCAGTGTAGGTCAGGTTAGGTTATGAATGCGGTTAGCAAGTTTTTTAACGTTTAAGTAGGCCTTATTGTAGCCAAGGAGGTAATGTGCAAGGAAATACGTTCATGCAGAAATGTGCTATAGGCCTACGCGTAAACATTTTGCATATATGACAAGTGTATCCCGTCGTTGTATTAGAGCACGTAGCACATTAGGGGCATTGCGTAATGCGCTCTATAAATGTTCTACTTACTTACTTACTTACTTACTTGCTTCCTTATTACTTTGTATTAAATTTCACAGTTTATTGTAACGTCTTGTCCTGCAGGAGTTTCAGTTGGTTCATCTACGAGAGGATATCGGCCAGTCTGGTGCAGATTAACTAGAACACGATATCGAGTAGGTGACTGTGACAGGTGGCTTTCCGGTTTCTGACCTCTTCACTCCAGCAATTAACGGTCAGTTTGTTGTGAGTAGTCAGGTGGCATCTTTTGACGATGCAACGAGTAGAAATTAATAGCTCTCGGCAATGCGGTCGTTAGCGAGATACGGCACTTGCATCTGTATTCACAATGATATTCGATAAAGTGTTTAAGTATGTAACTCAATGTGTATTCATAACACCTTACGTCAAGGGTAACACACTGCTCGAGGAATATTGTTGTTCGGACAATATCAGACACAACAACAACACGATGATCAGTCATATTATTATTATTATTTTAGTACCCCCATCAAGTAAAGATCCCGGGGTTAAAAACTAAGATTGAAAACTAGCTGGAATGGTTGCGTGTCGGTATCGTCCTCAACTGAATGAAGTAATGGAAATCATTATTATCATCACAACGGTGATGTGATGGAGAGATAAAAAGACTTTCCACTGTCACGAACAGCTTGCTGCAGTAAATAGATATTTTTGGTTAATTGTTAATGTTATATATTATTGATTATTGTTATTAATTCCGTCACAAAGCGCGAGTTAGGCCTACTTGGCTCTCTGTCTTTCTGACATTGAGCTATTCATTTTTACGGATATTTACGAACTGCGACAACATCAACGATGCATTGTTCACGTCGCAGCCGTGCTGATGCTCACTGCTCAGTGCAGAGAGGTAATAGAGTTAAAGCTGCAAGCCACAGTTGTCAACGTCAAAGCGTTCACGCATGGTCATCAATTGACCGACGCTGCTTTTATCTATAGCGCTGCGTGCGCGGATGCACCAATGCTCTGGGGTATAACTGATGCATCGCTTTTCTGCGCGTCTTGAATCAGCCATGGGATAGGACCGGGATGGGAATGGGAATTAAGACGTGGAAGTGGGAAAAACACTGCATTCTGTATCTAGCAACCTCAAGGCCCGCAAAGACACAGACCTTATTCAGTTTTGGCTGGATAATAGTCGGTTCTGCCAAAGCTGTATACACTGGCTCGCCAAGTTCTATGTGTACCAGCATCTTCAGCTGCCAGTGAGAGAGTATTTAGAATTGCTGGTCGTCTTCTGGAGAAGCGGCGAACAAACTTGTCACCAACAACTGTGGTTGGTGACAGTCTTCTGTTTATATCAACATGTAGTAAGAGCAGTACTGTGAGTTGTGCTACAGCCTGAGACTGTGAGTTTTCTTTGCACAGTTTAAATGTTTGTAACGTTTTAATTTTGTAGCAAGTTGTGCTGAACTGAACTAAACTAACATTGATACTTGAAAAAATTAATCGGACTACTCTGATTACAATTTACTGCAACCTACTTTTTGCGCATAGTATGATGTCTCGTTTTAGTTGCCGGATAAGAATGGGAGGGATTTGGGAATTGCTGGGTGGAAAAATATGGGAATGGGATTTAAGTTTCACATGGGAATGGGAATGGGATGGGAATGGGAATGAAGTCATTGAAATGGGAGGGAATTGGTACGAAAAATCTATTTCCGCACATCTCTACTAACGCCGCGTTTAATATTAATTACCTCACCTGCATCACCTGCCGGCTGACTGCCTGGAGATCGGGAACATATCCGAGCCCTAGGCTCGACTTACGAGTATGGGATTACATATATCGTGTGAGTCAAAAAAACATGACACCCTACGCGTGTCGATAACTTTATGAATTATTAAGCGATTTTCAAAATTCTCTCACTGCTAGACTCAGCACAAAATTTGCTAAAAAGATCACTACAAATCCCACCATACCTTAACGACATTACTGCACTACCTTGTGAAACTGTAATGTTTCAAAAATCGCATAAATTCAAAAATACAGTACTGAAGAAACGTTTTTTAAAAAGAAATTTATGCGGATTTACTTACTTGTTATTTTATATTTTATATTATATTTTTATATTATTATTATTTAATCCGGTCGACTACAAGATCTGAGGCGTTATGCAGCACGGAGTTTGCCAGACAAAGGTCGAGGATCTGGACGATTTGAAGCGCTGTCTGATTGACGTTTAGGCTGCTATACAGCAGATCCTTATCGATGACGCCATCAATCTGTGTTCGAGCCAGAGGCGGACACTTTGAACATTCGCTCAGACTCTCGTATCAGTCAGACTGTGAACTTACCATTACGTTTTAACAGTGTGTTTGCTCCAGAACTTGCCAATAACTGAAACATGACGGTTTCACAGGGTAGTGCAGCAATGTCTTCAAGGTGGAATGTGATATGTAGTGATCGTTTTGTAGCAAATTTTGTGCTCAGTCTAGCAGTGAAAACATTTTGAAAATCGATTAATATTTTACGAAGTTATCGACACGAGTAGGGTGTCCTGTTTTTTTACTCACATTGTATAACGCTTTCTATGCAGAAAAGCATAATACGCATCGTCGAGGGGGTGATGAGTTTCGTATTCATTAGGCTGCCCAATATCGCATGTCGGAAGACCTTAATAAACGCTATTAATCTTTTTTACCGGACATCTAATCTTTTAGACCGCGCAGTAGCCGTCCGTCAAATGTATACCACAGGTTCGGCCGTGGGGTCAACTCGATCATCTCGCTTAGCATTCTCCCCATCCATCCCGTAATTTTTACGATGGGGTCAAAAAGTGTGAAATTTGTCCCCGATTTTCCACACCACTTTTCTTTGAGCCGCCATTATTTCGAAACGAATCGGCCAATCGGTACCAAAGTTTCGCGTCTGGTGCAGCGATGATGGATCTGTGTTCTCTTCAAATGTGGCGCAATTTGGTCGACCCCTTCTGAAAAGTAGAGTTCGGAAATCTGCCTCTCCTGAAAAAATAGCTAAATCTTCAATAACTCATCCGAGATTGTTCGATTTCGCTCAGATTTGGTATAGGGTTTGATCATGTGACATCCAATCTACTGCAAATGTTCAAGGTTAAGGTGTCAAAGGCCAAGGTCAAGGTGTGACGTAACTGTGGCAAAGATTGCTAATCAATAATTCAGTCGGGGATCGTTCGATTTCGCTCAAATTTCGTACATACTTGGGCCACGTGACACCTAATGTACTACACATGTTCAAGGTTAAAGGCTAAAGGTCGAGGTAACAGGGTCAAAGGTTAAGGTCACAGGGTAAAGTAAATTATCAGTAGCAAAACGTTATAAGACAGTAAAAGATAGGTTGACAGACTTCAAACTTGGCACGAGTGTCTCAGTTAAAACGGAAGATGACTTTCTCGACGTCTGGCGAACTCAAGTTGCAATGCATCGTAATTGCCACATTTTTACCGCGCTGCATGCAAATGTAGTGTAGTTACGATAAAGCTGTCTGTCAGTCCGTCCGTTTGTCTGTCTGTCTGTCTATCTGACAAACGCGTGATTTGTGACAAAACGAAAAAAAATTGTGCCCAGATTTTTATACAGTATGAAAGACCATTCTAGTTATCTGAAAAAAAGAATGGTTTGTGGGGGACGATCCCTTATACCTGAAATTTTGAGTCAACCCCACTGGAGCGAAAACGCCGATTTTCAATCGATATTCGCTGGTAGCACCTCAGCCGTAACACCTAGCGAAAAAGTTCAATTAACACTAATAGGACGTTCACTACGCGCTTTCCAATGAGCCTAAGATGAACATCGTACATTGTCCCTAAGCTCAACAAGATGCTCAGCTATCGCAGACAGACCGTACAAGACTGGAACTGGGAGACTATTAGGCCTGTACCGAATATTCGATTCGAATTCGAACCGGACCGAATAGTGGGCCAAATGGACTATTCGTATTCGGCCGAATACTGCCACGATTTGGAACTTGAATACGGATAGTTGATAACTGCCCACGCAGCCACGCCGCGCCACGGGCGCACGATGAAATACAGCAATTAATGTTGGCCAGCGTCAAGAAGCCTCGTTTGAACTTGTAAACGGTCGTAATACTCCCTGGTACAATACACGCAGAGTCATTAACGTAGCTATATACACGTCTGCGGACCAAACAGCGGGGCGTGCGTCAACAGTCGACAGTCCCTGTTAGATGAAGCCGATTGCACCATAGCGTGACGACACGTTACGGTTGCGTCGCTACGAGCTAAAAGAGATCGAAAATCGGCGATTTCGCACCAACGCGGTCAGTTTGATCCAAAATTTCAGGTAGAAGATGTCGCCCTCCACCAATTATTTTTGCACGGTTAGTTAGGCCAATGAATGCCTTACAACTTTGCCGCTGACAGTTTTCACACAAAGAAACTTTGTAGCAGACTTACCTCAAGCGAAGTGCGATTTGTTTACGGAAATCGGCCGTTTTGCGTTTTTGAGACCGCCTTAGGGGCAACGTACGACAATCATCTCAGGCTCATTGGAAAGCGCGTAGTGGACTTCCTATTAGCGTTAATTGAACTTTTTTTGCTAGGTGTTACGACTGAGGAGCTACGGGCGAATATCGGTTGAAAATCGGCGATTTCGCTCCTACGGGGGTCGGTTAACGCAAAATTTCAGGTAAAAGGGGTAGCCCCCCACCAACCATTCTTCTTTTTAGTAAACTAGGCTAAATGATCTTTCGTATAGTATAAAAATCTGGACAGATCTTTCTACCGTTTTGTCACAATTCACACGTGTGACAGACGGACGGACAGAATTCTCATCGCTATACCGCGTCTGCATTACATGCAGCGCGGTAAAAAAACCCGAAATAAGTTTACCAAACAGTGTGTATAGATACTTTAAACTCTCTGTAACTTTTTAACCGATTTTCAAAATTTTACACTGCTGGAAAGGGTATGAAATTTGTCACAAAACCCATACGATATTGCCCATCTCACTTTAGGCATGTTGCTACACTACCTTGGTAAATTAAAAATTCAAGTTTTCTGCCGCTGTGGAAGAAAACACAAACAAGTTGCATTTTAGTCGCCACAAACTTTGTTATTTATCCACAAATTTTGATATTTTCGGTGTTTAAAATAGCAAGACTTTCCCCATACTGATTGCAAATTGCACTCGCTGTAACAAACCTGCTCTTTTCAGAGCCACCTAAATTTTATCGAAAAAATAACTATGCCTTTGTATGCTTAAATACTTTAAATATTTTGTTTAAAAACACATAAATACACTCAGCATACACAGTCACACGCGTATAGGAATTAAAATCGGTGCACTTAAAACGCAATTTGTTTGCATTTTCTTCCATATATCCGCAGAAAATTTTAATTTCCCAAGGTAGTAGAGCAACATGCCTAAGGTGAGGTCAGTATTGCCGTAAGGGTTTTATAGCAAATTTTATACTCTTTCCAGCAGTGCAAAAAGTTTGAAAATCGGTTAAGATTTGACAATGTTACAGAGAGTTTACAGGTGGGAACTTTTCTGAGACTCAGTGTACATGTGAAAAACGGACTCACGCACGCATACAAGACGAACACACAGACACACAAAACCACTTATAAGCTTAACCACGCACGGACGGGCTAACAACTGTATGTCTTCGGCGGCCAATTGGAAATGGCTGACGAAGGCATAAAAATCTAGTCTAAGCTTTCAGTCGATAGTAATGTAGGATATGCATCAAAGCAACAAACAAACATCAAACTAGATTTCAGTATGGAGTGGGGTTCCGCATAGATCTGTACTAGGACCCCTGCTATTCTTGATATTTATCGACGATTTGGATAAAGATATCAACAGTAACATCCTAAAGTTCGCTGATGATACTAGGATATTCAAGTAAAACAAGGTAGGAACAGTACAGATCGTAGCCAGTTACAGGCTGATCTTGATCTGTGGGGACAGGAATGGCAAATGGAATAACAGAAAAAGGATAGGCTTCTTCGTGGACTAGACAGAGGCCTCCCCGGTGGGTTTTCTGGCCGGTCCAGCCGGTGAGGCCACACAAGGTGACTAATTAAATGTAGAGGTCAGTCACCTTGTTAAGTTGAGTTGAGGGCTGCGTGCCATATAGCAGATAACTGATAGAGTACTAACAGCTTCACTTACTGTCTATAAAAGTTTGATTCGGCCAGTAACAGATTACGGCTCAATAGCTTACGAATTCTTCAGCATGCAGCAGTAAACTAGATTAGACGTAATTCAGCGTAAAGCTCGTCGAGTACGTTGGTGCTTTCTGTTATGCAGCGCCTTAAGCGTTGTAAGTGGACATCGGGCAGCGCAGCGACGGACGCGTTTAGCCACCAGGACGATAGATGTCGCCATCATCGCTTTTTCCATTTGCAGTGATTCAGTTGCATCGTGCGTGTGCGACGAAATGGCTGACAACAATATTCCATCATACTGTACTGCACAGCCCGACGTTGCACCGACTGCACTGATCAGGCTGTTAGTGCGCACACTTCGTGAACAACGTTCCATTTGTTGGGACTCGGGAGTGGCGGCGATTTTCGTATAGTTTCATCAAAATTTATACACAACAGTACAAAATGGTTCGTGTTTGACTTGACCAGTCTTCGTTGTAATGAACATCGTACGTACTTGTAATTGTAGATGATGGACCATAGATGCATCAGCTTTAGAGCAGGTAATATCTTTGGAAGTAGTCGTCCAGCGGCTTCTTGAGGGAGTTGACCGATGGTGCTTCTATGATGTGTTGCGGCAAGGAGTTCCAGCTGTTGACGACTCTCAGATAAGAAAAACTTCCTGGAGTCGAGTCTGCAGCGTCTCTTGTATATATAGCTTCAGACTATAGAAGCTATATATACAGCTTCTCGTATGTCGACTTTGATTCAGCTAACTGGAAGAAGGTCTCACTGTCAACATGTTCTTTTCCAGACAGAATCTTGAATGTTTGTATGATATCACCTCTCATTCTGCCTCTCTTCAGTGTTGTCAGTCCCAAGACTAAGTACTTTTTACCTTTCATCCCTTTTACACACTTTGCAGTCCATTTCGGAACTATTGGTTGTTAGTAACTGAAATAACGTATACAGATCATCCAAAGTTATCTTCAATGAACAGTTCAATAGATCGTATTACTTCATAATACTCTTTCGTTTCTGAGATACACTGGCGGCCAGATATTAGTCGAAAGTCTCGAAACTCGACAAATTTTGCATACCAAACCAATAATTATCTAATTCCTCCGGCAAGAATGAAAACACTGGAATTTCACTACGATGTTTAGTTTAGTGTGAGAAAACGACGACGATTGGGCTACTAGATGGTGAAAAATTCGATGGTGAGATACAGCGTACAAGTGTTTCAGACGTGGAAACAGACGAGGAGAATATGAGAATGACCACGGCATCGCGCTTGCGTGCTATACGTTGCACATCCGGTTTGCAACTGGATCTCGGAAATGTGCGGCAATTCGAGCTTTGTAGCACTTTTCATTAGACACAGCTTTTCCGCCTTGAAGCAACAGCTTTTATCTGATATTTACAGAATTTTGCATGCCGACTAAAATCTCGCTACGCTATCCGCAATTTTTGTAACAAACCGAAGCCAAATTTGGATTTTCTATAAGCGAATGTCATGAGGGACTTCTTGTACGTCACATGCGACATCTGTTAAAAGAATAACAAGATGCTCAGCTATCGCAGAGAGACCGCGCTGCAGGGTGCGTTATAGTTTTCGCCAAAAGTAGAAGACTGGAACTGGGAGACGATATTTTATGGACATTATAGGTCTATCTTCAACCGCTGTGATATAATGGGCCTGAAAATCTGTCGAATTCCGTGAAAAACGCAAAATAAGGGGTATTACGGCGTTCAAGGTCATTCAAGGTCATCGAGGTCGGTACAAATCGAAAGCCAGTATGCGATTTCTTATTAGCGATTAATAGTAACTGACATCCTATCTCGTACCGTTTCGGAGTTATCGCAGCTTATTGTTCAAATTTCGCTCCAACGCGGTCACTTTGACTCAAAATTTCAGGTAGAAGAGGTCACCCCCACCAATCATTTTTGCACGGATAGTTAGGCCAATGAATGCCTTACAACTATGTCCCGGGCAGTTTTCACACAAAGAAACTTTGTAGCAGACTTTCTTCAAGCGAAGTGCATTTTTTTACCGAAATCGGCCGTTTTGCTTTTTTTGAGACCCCCTTTAGGAAACTTAGGGGCAACGTACGACGATCATCTTAGGCTCATTGGAAAGTGCGTAGTGGACTTCCTATTAGCGTTAATTGAAGTTTTTTCGCTAGGTGTTACGGCTGAGGAGCTACGAGCGATTATTGGTTGAAAATCGGCGATTTCGCTCCAACGGGGGTCGGTTGACCCAAAATTTCAGGTAGAAGGGGACGCCCCCAACCAACCATTCTTCTTCTCAGAAAACTAGGCTAAACGATCTTTCGTATGGTATATAAATCTTGACCGACCTTCTACCGTTTTGTCACAATGCACGCGTGTGACAGACAGACGGACGGACAGAATTCTCATCGCTAGACCGCGTCTGCATTCCATGCAGCGCGGAAAAAACTAAAAGGACATATGAGAATGTAAACCCATTGCTGTCAGTAGCTAAGCCAGACTTAAATTTAAGAGAAGGCAAATTCCCCTTCCCTCCCCTGTCTTTCCCCTCCCTTCCCTTTCCCTTTCTTTTCTCATTCCTTTTTCCATTCTCCCTCTCTCCCTTTCCCTCACTTCTTTTGCAATTAGGCCCCCTTAAATCCAGCTAGGCGGTCTGTAAGCTCCTGCAGCGGGGTCTGGGGCGGAGCCCCAGCCGAAGTCGATTTTGGTGCATTTTAGCCTTAAAATTTGACATCTGGTAGCCAAAATTTTAATAATTTTCCTGAGAATCAACTGACCAAATTTTGTGCATTTTTACGATTAACGTTCGTTTTGCCACACTAATACATCAATGTCACAGTCTCACAGACGTGGTAAATCATAGGCGTAGGAAGCAAGTTGAAAGTGAGGGGCCGTAATTCCGGCGCGAAATATTCTGCCCCCCCCCCTCCACTTTTTCTTTGGGCCCCCACTTTTCTTTTGGGCCCTCCATTTTAACTTCAAATGAGAAATAAAGCATGTTATTTATTGGAGTGCTTTCTTGTCTTGTCTTTCTGAGTATTTGCTAAATATACATATATGTAGCAAAAATTGACTTTGAAATGAGCAAAGAATATGTTGGGGGTTCAAGAAATGACTGTTTTTAGTTATTTACGTAATAAAAGTGAAAGGACTTTTTCTCAGAACTTACAAATTTCTCCAATTTGTATTATACAGGCAGATAGTAAAGTGCTAGAATTAAAATTAAAAATTACATATTTAAAAAGTAAAGTAAAGTGCTACATGTTGCAAAATTGATAATTTGTTGAATTTGTGTGTATAATAAACGTGTCTGCCTGTATGTGATGTGTTGATGGTGTTCCGGACAAGTACAAGAGTTCTTGGTTTTCCGCAAACTAAACAATTGAGCCTGGTCGTTTTTACCGGGCTGCATGTAATGCAGACGCGGTATAGCGATGAGAATTCTGTCTGGCCGTCTGTCTGTCTGTCCGTCCGTCACACGCGTGGATTGTGACAAAACGGAAAAAAAGATCTGTCCAGATTTTTATACCATACGAAAGATAATTTAGCCTAGTTTACTGAGAAGAAGAATGGTTGGTTGGGGCGACCCCTTCTACCTGAAATTTTGGGTCAACTGGCCCCCGTTGAAGCAAAATCGCCGATTTTGAACCGATAATCGGTCATAGCGGCTCAGCCGTAACACCTAGCGAAAAAAGTTCAATTAACGCTAATAAGTAGTGCACAACGCGCTTTCCAACGAACCAAAGATGATCATCGTACGTTGCCCCTAAGTCCCCCAAAGTGGGTCTCAAAAACGCAAAACGGCCGATTTTCGTAAAAAATCGCACTTCGCTTGAAGAAAGTCTGCTACAAAGTTTCTTTATGTTAGAACTGTCAGCGGCAGAGTTGTAAAGCATTCACTGGCTTAACTAACCGTGCAAAAATTATTGGTGGGGGCGACCCCTTCTACCTGAAATTTTGGATCAAATTGACCGCGTTGGAGCGAAATCGCCTATTTTTGATCTCTTTTCGCTCGTAGCCACTCAGCTGTAACACATAGCGAAAAAAAGTTCAATTAACATTAATATGAAGTCCACTACGCGCTTTCCAATGAGCCCAAGATGAACATCGTACGTTGTCCCTAAGCCCCCAAAGGGTGGTTCGAAAACGCAAAGTGTCCGAAAATGGAACAATAAGCTGCGATAACTCCGAAACGGTACGAGGTAGGATGTCAGTTACTATTAAAAGAAGATAGACCTATAATGTCTGTAAAATATTGTCTCCCAGTTCCAGTTTTCTACTTTTGGCGAAAACTATAACGCACCCTGCAGCGCGGTCTCTCTGCGATAGCTGAGCATCTTGCTTATTCTGAAACATCCAAGAGGAGGCAATTGCCTCTTCTTTCCTGTTGCTGTCTGCGCCCATGATTGCTGTACCATGCAACGTGATAATGGCAGATCCAGAGGGGATGAAGGGATGATTGCCCTTAGATGTACTGAAAACGTTTTAAAGGCAGCCAGATGTATGCCGGTAGGCCTGCATCACCCACCTCCAGAATTGTGTTCAAGCTATATCCTCCTGGATGTCTGCCAATTTTGTAACTCTTAACACTTCTAAAACTGAATTTCTCCTCATTGGACTCAAACAACAACTCGCTAAAATTAACTCCTGTTCACTTGACACAGTACATTCTGCTCGTAATCTTGGCTTCATTTTTGATGAACGTCTTACTTTCTTTGACCAGATATATGCTCTCTTTAAATCCTGCTACTCACATATTCGTCAACTTCGATGCATTTCCAAAGTTATTGATCATCGGTGTTTTTTTTCTTTCGTTTTGCTCTTTTCGTCTTTTTTGTTTGATTCGTGTGATAGACTAAGCTGATTTTATCAGCTTTTGGATTGCACGTAAAATCCCTGCACTTCCTTTCCTTTTCTTTCCTTGATAACTCGAGTCACTGACGCAGACGCAGACGCAACGAAACACAAACGTAGGCCTAGAAGAAAACACCGAGTTTGGCTAATGAAATACTTGCGTCGTACAGCGTGTTGTACAACAAATTCACAACAAATCGAATAAGTGGAGTTTTATTCTCGCTGGAGAAGTTGGGTAGGATTTATTATGGAAAGAGGCCTATTAAAGTGTCAAATGTTGGTCCCGCGATGGCGCCACAATCAAGGCCCGAACGGGACGGACCTTAGATTTGCGCTATTGACCACTGAGTTCCCCGTCTGTTTCCTAAAGTGTCTTTGCAAAAGATAAACCAACACGTTTGGAGGACAACATGCTGAACGTATAGTGGATGTCGCTGCAAGTCGCCTTTATTCTTGGTTTTTCTATCCCGATGTATGTATGTAAGCCTTATATATATACGGGTTTGTCCGCAATTTTCTTCTGCCTGACATGTAGCGGAAACAGCCCTACCGATTTCAATTAAATATGGCAGGTATAGGCCGTTCTAGGCTTTGCCAATGCGACTGAAAAATTAACCGGCCCAGACCCATGCGTTGCATACAGCGGCCGAAACAAAATGTGTACTATGCAGTATACACGGCACTGCTACGATTCCTAAAGCTATAGAGCTTTCGTCGGAAGACGCTGAATTTTCGTCTGTAATAACATTGTCAATGGCATGCGCACAAAAGAAGTTTTTTTTATTTTTTTTCGATTTCTGATTTAAGCTTTTAGGCAGCCTTTCGAAATTAGGCTAAAATAACAATTGCTGTTGTTGGGCTGCGTGCCGTAAGCGAGACAGGCACCGGGATACAGTGGCCTATTTATTCGCTATCCTGTTATTGATTTGTCCGCAATATTTTCTGCTTACCTCGGGGCGACGATTAGGTCGATTTCGATTAAATATAACAGGTAGTTCTAGTAGTGCGCTTGAGAAAATTGGCCGCAGAACCTCTGTGTTGCCTAGCAGCAGACAAAAACCTCGAAAATTGGCATTCTACGGCGAACTCTAACGCTCAGAGCTTACATCGGAAGACGCTGAATTTTTATAGCATCTTCGATGGCATGCGACAAGCGTTTTTTTCAATTTCTTATTTGAGTCTTAGTTTTTACATGGTAGCCCTTCGAAATTAGGCTAAAACCCAAACATTTACAACGACGCCATTCACTCGCAGTCGCAGTCTTTCCTTCAGTGCTTTGACACTGTTGATTGGGTCATTTGACCTGTAAAAACCCGTCCCCGATATGACATATGATGTGTTTGGTGGGACGTTAAACCTTACTCAACCTTCACTCGCAGTCGCAGCAGTGAGTGGCGTGTTCCAGAGAAACCCACAGTCCTAGCCGGGCATCTAAACATACGGACACAATGCCTTTCAAATAATACACATACACACCACTGTTATACAGTGGTCGCGCACACACTACTCAACACCGCACACACTGTGGGCTCTGACTGTGGCTGGACGCGCAGCCACCCCACCGTCTCCGAAATGACCTAGAAATGTGTCGAGTCTGACGTTAAACCTTGCCCAACCCAACCCAAGTGAGTGGCGGGCGAGGCCCAATGATTGGCTGGCGCTGCCTGCTTTGGGCTGGCGTGTACGGAACTTTTCTCGGTGATCACGCTCACATCTCTCCGCAGCCCAGTCGCCTACCGGCCTGTTGAATTATTACTGTTTTGGATGTATATTTGCGGGTTTCACAAACTCGTATGACGTGAAACGACAATACAGGCAGCTACTACCAGCAAACGTGTTACTGGTAGTGGTAGTCCTGTGAGCGGTGCCTACTGTCCTATACGCTATAACGAAGAGCGACAATCTGCCCATAAGTCTGTCCGAGTCTCCGTCCATCCATCACTTACGCTCGTGGACTGCGTCAAAACAGTTAAGCAATTTCCATCAGACGTTTTCACTGCATAATAACAAGATGCTCAGCTGTCGCAGAGAGACCGTGCTGCAGGGTGCGTTATAGTTTTTGCCAAAAATTGGAAAACTGGAACTGGGAGACAATATTTACCGACATTATAGGTCTAGCTTCAACCACTGTGATATAATCGGCCTGAAAATCTATCGAATTCGGTGAAAACCGCAAAATAAGGGCTATTACGGCGTTCAAAGTCATTCAAGGTCATCAAGGTCGGTACCAATCGATAGCCAGTATACAACTTCCTATTAGTGATTAATATTAACTGACATCCTATCTCGTACCGTTTCGGAGTTATCGCAGCTTATTGTTCAAATTTTGGACACATTGCGTTTTTGAGCCCCCCCCCCCCTTTGAGGGGCTTAGGGACAACGTACGATGTTCAGATTGGGCGCCTAGTGGACTTCCTATTAGTGTTAATTAAACTTTTTCGCTAGGTGTTACGGCTGAGGCGCTACGAGCGAATATCGGTTCAAAATCGGCGATTTCGCTCCAAGGGGGG
>Ga0049105_1000369_pt1 | contig 14840 bp, 10 predicted proteins | sample WorMetvaBAHAMAS1_FD_61260 | JGI IMG/M metagenome (GOLD analysis project Ga0049105, IMG submission 61260) | Worm MetaG Olavius vacuus BAHAMAS.1 | ecosystem: Host-associated > Annelida > Digestive system > Unclassified | place: Germany: Marburg | collected 2013-04-09
AAACTCCTGAAAGCTTTTTTAAGGTTTTCATTTGTTAGATGAAGCCTCTTGATTTTTATGTCTTGCATTCTTGTCCAGTTCTTAATGAATGACAGACGACTCTTCATAACTGCCTATGTATTGTGCTAATATTTCAGATGGCAGACAACACATCTTTATGTTCCGGTAAAGGATCATCAGTGGCCAATTGTATATTCACCAGAATATAACATAACTCTGTGTGGCATTGAGCGATTGCAGGCTTATGATACTTGTAAGGCCAGCAACATATTTGCTTTCTTGAAAGGTAGACATATTCCTGACCTCGTAACTTATTACAGTGTGATACAGTATCATATGCAGATATTATGTAACGTGCACTTGAAAACTGACAGTTGAGGTAGTGCAGTCTCTTACATGAGGCAAAAGCTTAAAGTCAATGTAAAAATAAAGTAAAACAAAAAAATATATAAATTCTGATTTAGTTGGTACCTTTGGCATTGCGTTTTGACCAATTTATTGACCGATTAGTGAATGGATTGATAGATTGATCAGTCAGTGTTGACCAGTATGACATTAATTGAGGGATTATTGCAGATTGTCGTTATTAAAATTTCTTTTTCGAGTTATTATTTAGCAGTAACAATGTGTCATATATCGGTATATTAAATTGTTCAAATTGATAAGTTGCAGTACACACATGTTGTTGGCAGTATTGTCAGATAACACTGGCGTGGCAGTAGGTTAGTACCAATAAAGTCTATCGTAGTTAACGCATGTAGGCTACAGTTTGCAGCTGTGACAAAGACGAAGACTTACGTTATATTGTGAATATTACGTGTTACAAAAAAATAATAACAGCATGTTACAGTAATGTTTTTGAATAGTAATGTTTTAAGATGCTGTTTCGGTTATCTTTTCAAAGTCTTGAAACTTGAGAATGTTCTTGACTCGTGTCAGCCTGGCAGTGCCATGTGCATCCCAGGCACTGCACCATCCAGCAGTAGCCTCCAAGGACAATGAAGTTGCCCTGTTGTAGTTGTTTACTGCTGCTATTATTGTTCCATGATATTATGTTGTAACTATGTTTGTTTCCTTAGGTTGTCACAGTTTGGTGGACTTGCTGTAGTTTTTTTCCGATTTAACAGTGTTTTCTTACAATTGAATATAATTGCAGATCATTTCATGAGCGAGAATACTTGTTCATTAAATTATTGCGGGAGACAGTAAAGTAAAGTAAAGCAAAATAACGTGAATTGTAGAGCGCTTTGTCATGTAGTGGGCTACAGCTCGAAAGCACTCAGATATGGCCCGTATGTAATAGGGTAGTCATTAATTAATTAAGTTGATGGTAGAGTGCGGTCTTTCTGCAGTGTTCCGATGGCCACTGCATTGACAAGTCCAATGCAAGTTCATTGATGTTTGCTAGATCATAAGCATCTGAGACTGAGCTGCTGTGTCTGTGAATTGCAGAAGCTGGCTTAGTGGATGAACTCTCAGTTGTCCGGCCTCGTGAAGCTCGCAATGATGACTTGTTAGTCGTACATTCCAAGAGTTATCTGGATAACCTGAAGGTTTGTTCCTGTTTCTTTCACATCTGTATTTGTGGGCATTTTAGGCACTGAAATTGTGGAATGTATAGACCAAACCAATGACTTACCTTTTACCTTTACCTTTTCCTTCGGGGTGGACTATATCTAGCGCTGAGGCCATCCATCAGCTGCGGCCCAGTGCGCAACCCCGACATAACCAAAGGTTATTTAAACCATTTCAAGTTCTTATGAACTTGAAAGAATGCATAACCTCCACATGATAAAATCCTAGTATGGAGTAACCAGCCACCACTGTGGCAAAATAAATAAAGTGTAATTACCAAGGACAACACTGTGTCCAGGTACAAAAATGAACTAGTAAATCTAACCCGAATTATATGTAGTAACACACCATCGTTGTGGTTTGAAAACATAGTGACATTACCTGGGACACTATTTTGTCCAGGTGTCCAGGTTCCCAGATTGATAATACATTTAAGCTGGAAAAAGTTCCATCTGATAACTGAGCGTACTTCTCGAGCCTCGCTCTTAACTTCCTCACCCGTCGGGGACGGGACTGAGGAAACGGTACCCGGGAGGAACCATAGCTAGAGAGCCCATCACCACTGGTATGACTCTCAAACTCAAACAGCTAGACAGCCGTAAATAGCATGGATGCCGTAAATACACCAGTCACTTTTAATTCCAGGAGCCCCTGTGTCAACTCCTTAGAATGCTTGCAAGTCGTGCTACCACCAGAATGCTCTGCGAACACACTGCATGGGAACCCCAGAGATTATAGTACCCTTATGTATGAGATGTATTTTGACAGGCTGGATGATCTGCTTGATCTCAACCAACAATGTCAGGGAATTTGTGGCAACCAGTGCATTCCGCTGTATTAGTCTACTAACACTTCATATTGGTATAATGGTCACATAAAATCATTGTAATGTTATCGTATCTGATGAACTGGAAAGAAAATGCTGTACCAAACTGGAAACAAACATGATGTGGCATTATCGTTATATAATCTGTTTTGCAATGTCATCGTAAAAATGCCACTACCTTGTGAATCCAAAAAATGCAGCTAAACTACTCAGTGGCGAAGATGGATGGGTGCAAAAGAGTGACAGTATTCTGTAATTTCTGTCACTGCATCTCAAATTCTGTCTGTCGTAACTGTGTAGTTGATGGTTTCGTGCTCTGTTCTTGCACTTATTTAAAACAAACACTACAAAGTCATGGTGCGTACTTGTGGTAATAGTGACTGCAATGATTGTGCTGCTTCAGTTAAGCGATTTTATTGAAGGATTAACACAGGTAACTTACAGCTTGCATCTTTGTTTGTCTACTTGCCTGTTGCTGTATCTGAGGCTGGTGTCAAACTTTGCTGTGTATTTCATCTTCTTTCTTGCTCGGTTGTGTTGCTTGCATTGGTATGTGCTGTGCCCTGAACTTGATACATACGGCAATGTCTGTGTGTCGCACACTTTCATTTCTGATTTTCTGATTTTGTTATAATGCATAGATGTTTGTCAGTGATGAGAGATTCCTGACTCTGATTCACACACGACTTATGGCGCCATATAAATTTGCTTTGCTTTGATCGATTGACTAACAAATTGTTTAACAATGGAACAAACAGATATCGAAATGGCCTCTTTAGATGAAGGGAAATTATATGTAGCCAGAAGCAAAGTCTTTCGTGGCTTGTCATCATTCTTCAGAGCAGTCTCTTTTGAATAATAATATTCAGTATAGTTTAATAGGCAATAACTAGACTGTCTTGAACTCATTATACTTTGACTGATAATTGAAGTCGTGCAGCAGCAAAGCATGTTGAGACAAGATCGTCTTTCTGTGTCAGTGGCATGTTATTTCTGTTCTTCAGTGAGTGCTGGATGTTTCACTTTGTTACGGCTTCGCCAGCAATCAGCTGCTGAAGGCATACTGTTTTGAGGCTGTCCAGATACATCTGTGTGTGCATGATCATACACTAAAAGTGCATTTCGCTCAGAACCAGTGTAAAGTAATCATACTTACTAACCCTCTTTGGAGATTTTTACTAAATTTACATTTAGGTACATTTGGGGACAAAGATGAACTGACGAGATCTCGAGGTCAAAAGGTCGAAGGCTAAGGTCACAGTGACACCAAATATGGTCACACATCACTTGTTCAGAATGCACATTTCCGGCAAAGGCATATCAATCAATGTTTGTCTTCAAAGACTGTTTAGTTTGTGTTTTTTTCATTTCTTTTGCTTGTTGGTTGTTCTGTTTCAGTTTATTTTTTTATCACCAGCTATTAGTTTTGATCTCATTTGGTAGACTACGTTAGCTACCTGTCAGTTTTTGAGTGCACGATAAATGTTAGGAACTTAGCATATCCTTTATATTGTATAATAATTATTTCCATAATTCGCACATTTACGGTTGGTGCCTGTCAGCAGTACACTGCTGTCTCGCCATGTTTGACTCTCATGAATTTATTATGACTGGTGTGACCAACTGAAATTCATTGACCACATTATTTTAACACTCTGTAATTTTTTTGTTTTTAAAACAACTTAGGAAACTTATAACATAAGGTTCGTTTTGTTTTGTGTTACAGTTTAGTCTGTTTTCTGTAGTTGTTTAGGCATTAGGCTGCTGTAAGTCTTTATAGGCTTATAAATTTGTTCACACACTTTCGGCTCTCTGACTGTATTGATAGCGATATAAAACAAAGATATGGTGAGCATGCAGTCATGATAGCATCGTTTTACAATTGTAGTGTAATTATGCATATAGCAGGGCACCAACTTGGCTGGGGTGAGAGAGCTGCCACCTGTCGGCCTGCTTCCGAACTTTCTGGTCAACAGCAAAGTTTTGCAGCCACTGAGATATCAAGCAGGTGGCACTGTACTGGTAAGAGATCAGCAGTTGTCTGTTGATTACAGTGTAGCTTGATTGTTGTAGTCGGATTGCCTGGCAGCTTGATATATCAGGGCTCATTAGTAATCAATTCTGTGCTAGTTTTCCTAACCACTGTATGTACTGTGCTGTCTGATGACTGATAACACTGATAGCTAATGACAGGCAGCTGAATGGGGATGCCCCTTGAAAGCCACCATTCACCAGATAGTGGATGCCGTACTATTCAAACATTGCTCTTTAAAAGCGGCTCCACTTGACATCCAGCATGGTATTGCACCACAGTACCACGCACAACTGTGATCATTGTGACACACTTGGCACCATTCTGCCACATGGGGCAACTTTGTTGTATGTTGTACACGGCTATGCATCTCAGACAAGGCCTTTATGGTAGCTGAGCTGCGGGCTTTTAATGCCCTGCCAGCCGACATCAAGCTGACTGACTCATGCATCACCTTCAGGAAAAACTCAAGACACACTTTTTTACACTTAGCTGCTAGATCAGGCTTTACATTTTTATTGTTTTATTGCATTTCTGTACGGTGCTGCTGAGGCCCTGTAAGGGTCACCTTATAAGTTACCGTGATGATGATGATGATGATGATGCTGATAAAATTATTATTGTTTTTGATCCCGGTAAATGCTGGAAAACATGTCATGTTACTGTTAGGGCTGGTTTACATGCAAGCCTGTATGTGATTTTTGTAAGCATATTGTGAGAAATAATAATGACACTACTACTAATAATAATAATTACACCTACGGGCTTGATTTTGTTTCGCAGTTATAATGACCAATACTTACAATGAGAATAATACAGATGTGTTATGCAGGCAGCCTATCTGGCACTGGAGCGAGGATGGTCAGTGAATCTTGGCGGTGGTTTTCATCACTGCAGTGCACACCGTGGCGGTGGTTTCTGTGCGTATGCCGACATTACGCTGGCCATACGACTTGTCAGAGAACACTGTCCCTTTGTCAACAGAGTCATGATTGTCGACTTAGATGCCACACAGGTGAGCAGGTTGTTTTCCGTAGATAGATAGCTAGATAGATAGATACATTTATCTATATAGCGCCTGTAAGTCAAAAGAGTCACTAGGCGTTTCAGTCGCCAAAGAGATGTGTTTTCAAAGATCGTCTGAATACCTGAGTACCTGAGTCTGAGTACCGTAGCATGTACTGATGTTTAGGCAGGTAATAGAATACTTTCATGTAGGTAAAGATTTGTGATTTGTGTTCAAGCTGTAGTGGCCGGTGACTGGGTATTGCCAATCTCTGATTCCATAGCCTGTCAGACACCAATGGAAGCTGCAGGAGCACAGATGTGGGACCAGTACATTGTGCACTTTGCCTCTTCACTTACCAGCTTTTGCCGGTACCAAATTATACTCCTTGGCGACGGGGCAACGGGGTGTGAGAACATTGCCTCAGATTTTCACACAGCAAGGATTACAGATGCAAGTTTAACCAGCTACCTACACACTGCTGAACACATGAGATGACAATGTTTGTGGATCAGTGCATGTGTCATGCTCATAACATAACAGTGGTTAATCCATTGTGCATTACAGTTTGTTGATGTTACAGGCAAATGGAATTGAACGTGACTTTCTCAATGATGACTCTGTGTACATATTTGATATGTACAATCGCAGCATATATCCACAGGATGGCTATGCTAAAAGTATGTTGGACCTGGGACTTCTGGTTTCTAGTTTTCTTTCATTTTCTGCTTTGCTTTTATGCTGTGTGCTGAGCAAACGTAATGCCACAGTCATGATAAATGTTTATTGCGCGTTTTATTTTAGAAACAAAAAGACAGATTTAAACTTTTTTATCCTTCTGGCATTTTTATTAATCAACTGTAAAAAACTGGAGTTTATAACATAGTGTAATGGCGATCAGTGATCACACATAAAAAAACAGCAGATAGTATTTTACTGTGAAACTTTACAGAGCACATTAGCTGCCCTTACAAGCCTAGGTCACGTGACCCCACTTTAATTTTTGGCCCCCCTCGATATCTGTACTGTGAGCCACCATCGACTGGTAGGCCTATGCCTAGAGTCTAACGAGGATCGAGAAACTAGAGAGCATTTGGCAAATTTGGATCAGATGGCAATCCAGTAGTAGTGAAGGTAGTAGCTGCAGCAGCAACTGTGATAGTGATGATAATCATATTGGTATTTTTTATCACACCTCACCATGCTACACTGTGCTACAGGTAGTGATGTCAGTAGTGGATTTTTAGGGGGCAGAACCAGTGTCTGCTCCCTAAACTGCTCCCTAAACTTGTGAACATTATTGTCAAAAGTCTGTTTAGAAACCAAGCTGGTAAAATCAGCAGGAACCATTATGAATGAATTTCTGGCACTGTCAGTCAAGTCAAGTGTTTTTTTTGTTTTACTTGATGTTATTCACTCGACTGCAGTTAGCTCCACTGACATAAAACTTTAAATTATATCAATGGTCTGTCTATCACTGGGTGGTGAATGTTAATGACGAATGCACCAGAAACCGTTTGTCAGCCAGGCTGTGTGTGGACCCACGGGGAGCTCACAGCACTGTCACAGATTTTCTGGCTGGATTTAGGGGTAGAGAGAGAAGGGAGGGGAGGGAAAGGGATGGAAAGGGAAAGGTAAGGATGGGAAGTGAAAGAAAGTGGAAGGAAGGGCAACAAGTTCAACACGTACATGAATGGCCCCAGCCCCCAATTTGAAATCGTGGATCTGCTTCTGGATGTGACTTTTGTATGTGTGCATGTAGGAGGCATCAGGTGCAAAGTAGAACTGCACCCGGGCACTACTGATGATGAATACCTGCAGTTGTTACATCGGTAAATATTATCTATGGTGAGAGAGGGTCCAATTATAAAAAATATTATCTCTGTTCATGTTTTTATTACTGTAATTTTTATTACTATAATTTTGTAATGCAATTTTTGCTAGTACCAGCCAAGCAATTGGTTTGAAAGACCAGGTTTTTCGCACCAGTCAGATGATTGGCTAGGAAGATCGTTTCCAAAATGTCAGTGTGTTTAGCAGGATGTTAAACCCTGTTATAACTAACTATTACTGTAATCGGTCTCAGGATAACTATGGCAGTCTTAATTATTGAGTCTCCCAGTGCATTACAATGAAATCAAGTAAAATACGTAAGAAATGAGTTCAAATGACTGTGATGATGGTTTGAAAGTAGATGCCATGTCTGCCATCAGATATCGATTTGCAGCCAGTTATGTGAACATCGGTCAAAACTTGAGTAAGCTTTCAGAAACTTTCGGTAAACTTTCCAAACTTTTAATAGCGCTTAGAACTCCACTGAGCTTACTCTGCGATGGAACAAGGAAAGCATAAAATGCATGTATAGGTATACGTAATGACAAGAGTGTTTTATGAATATTATATTGCCAAACATTTATTTTGAGGAACATGATCAAAAGTCTTTGGAGCTATTTTGCGTGTGGATAAATACAGTTGGAGTATTTCAGCTTCAGTATTTAACTCGGGTGAGGTCCTTAGTTTTTGGTGCAAACGTGGATGTAAAACATGATGGTGGAGCAGAACATCATTGGTGCAGGAAGTACATGCCTGCAGTAATGAGGGTGCTTGAGGCAACTTGGTGATTCAACTCGATTTGTACAACTGTGTTCATGTATGTGTCGACCTTGCTGTTTAGCCTCGTGCGAGTTGTTACTGATTTCATGGCACTGTGTGTGAGTAGGCATTTGAATGAATCTCTGGATGAATTCAATCCTGATCTCATTGTTTACATTGCCGGCACGGCAGTGCTGTCTACGGATGAGGCCGGCGGCTTGTGTCTTAGTCCACAGGTCTGTTTGATTTCAGCATATTTTGTTTGCAGAAAGTGACTTTCTGTTTGATTTATAGGTGCTGTAGTTGCTGTAGTCTCCTGTTAGTTGCACACATTGTCTTTTGCCTCCTGCCTTCAGATTTAGTTAATGCATACGTGTCAGCTAATGATTCTCAGTCTGTTTGTGACTGTACTCGTAGGCAGATGAGGCCTGATGCAGTCTTGATCTTGGTCTCGAGACCGAAATTCTGTGGTTTTGGTCTTGGTCTTGAATCATTGGTCTCGGCTGTTATCGAGACCAATCTCAGTAATTGAAATTTATTAGCAATGTATGCGTAGTAAAAAATAATCCTTTTGTGTAGTCTATGACCACTAAGTCAGTAACAAAGACTGCAATTTTGTAAACTTCACTTCTTTAAAGATCGATAAGTTGGAAGACTGCAGAGGCAGCATAGATACTTTATGCTAGGATTTCGACTTGTTTTATGTCTCATTTGATTGCCATCGTCATCATTGTCAAGTATAAGCATCAGTCGTAATCATCATTCATCATCATTTCACATGTATGTTTGACAAGTCAGTGTATTGTGAAGTAATTTCTTGATCGGTTTCTAAATCTTCAGCCAGTTTTATGCCATCAGTTACTATTGTGCTCGTTGCTGGTGTTTAGGGTGTTGCCGACCGAGACCAGATCGTGGTGCAGCGAGTGCGTACACGTGGTCTACCGATAGCCATCGTCACTGGAGGTGGATACACACGCACTGCAGCATCTGTCATAGCACATTCTCTGCTGAATCTCTATCATCTCGGTCTGATTTCTGGTCCGTCGACAGGTTTGCACCATTCTGTGCCTTGAACATTGCAATTACCAATACTGAAACAGTGGTTTGATGGATAATTTGACACAGTTAAAGGCACGTTTGGTTGACTGAGGCTGTAGCACATAGTGACTTCTTTGTTTTTAGGCAGTTGTTCACTTGAAACAAGATAACACCGGAGTTCACACCAGAGTTAATATTATGTTAATTATTATTCATGACCAGTGCACTCACTTTGCTACTTCACATATCAGGATTTGTGTTGATCGGTAGACAACTTGACAGGAACTTGCTGCTATTTATTAGCTGTTATAAATCGTAGATAGAAGATCAGAGACAATATTTACAATAATGTAAATATTGTAGTATTTGTAAAATAGTGCACTGCTTCTAAAATTGCCATTTTGTTTCTTGGCACACCAATCATCGGAACCAATCAAAAGACAGGAGTTTCAGTCTAAAACCCGATTAATGTTTAGCACATGCCTACTTTTTAATTGCATCGAATAAAACGGTGTTCTTTTGATAAGAAAAACATACCAGAATTGCTGATTAGGCTGGTTTATTGCGATTAAATTTCGTTTCAGATATAAACAAGCAACGTACCCATGCTAATCATGAATATTAATTAACATAATTAGGCAATAAGTTCGGTATTAACACCATAGTTAACACCGAACTTACTCCATTTTAAAGTGATTTGCTGTGTATGAATTTTCTTACTTAGTTATTTAATTACGTTCCATGGAGAAATTTAATTTCAATCTCATGATGCCGATGTGTTGTAATGTGTCTGTTTTAGCGTTGTTTCCATCGCCATTATCCATTGCTCGTCACGGTTCAGCGGTTCCACTGCAGCCAAACAGCTCAAGTGTGTGGAGTCGTCTTCGTGCTATGAATGCGTCCGTGTCAAATTTCATGTCATCGACAAAATTTCTGCCGACAAAACTGACTGTCCTGCAACTCGAGCCAGATGTACATGATGCCAAAGATGACTACAGACTGGATATAGAGCGATGTGCTAGCATGCCCAACATGAAGCAGGAATTTCAGTCTGCGCTGTTGCGAAACGGCGAAGAGTCACTCTTGTGTGACTTGTGACTTACATATCAGATACGTCTGGTCATCCTGATGCATGTATGTACAGAGTGCGCCAGGAAAACATAAGTCCCACTTTTTTAAACTCTTATGCTGTTAGTGGCACTATCTAGGTGAGATAGAACAGCGGTATTTTGATGTGAATTACAAAAAGTAATGCATAATCAAATCGTTTTGCACTGCTTTCTGATGTTACATACTCTTTTTGTGCACTAGCACAAACTGCTGCAGTCGTTGCCAGGATGTCTACATTAGTGACACACTGGTACCATAGGCTGGTGAGGAATCTGCTGCTGCCGAAGCAGTACGTACCTGCATGTGACAATCTTGGCTGATTGGTACATTGGTCAAGTCAGCAATGTGTCGGTGGTATTTGTGACTTCTTGCTGACTGTGGACTGGTTGTACGAGTGACGTGCAGAATTAACACTGTGCCGATTTGCTGCAATCCATGCTGCTGCAACCTATTTGATCCATAAAATGAAAAGTATAGATGTGTGTATAAGTACGTGATGATGTGTTTTATGACTGTTTGTCATCAGATATTTATCATTTTAACGAATACGATGAGAAGTCTGGAATTATTTCGTATGCATTCAACTTGACAGTTTGTACTTGGGTTGCTTAACATCTGAGTGATGTTCGGGCAGCAGACCCGAGACTCCACAGTGATGCGGTGTCATCTGTCATTCCACAGGGAGGAGACCATGTTGTCATACTGCTGCATTGGCCACTGGTTCTCCCAGCCGATAGTGATAGCATCGCTGCCACAGTCGACAGATTTATTTTTCTGATTTGTGTGAAGATTGTGTTGTGGCATTATTTAGCTTTTCAGGTGATATGTGATATTTTTTCTTAAAATCAATTTGAACAGTGTACAGTTGACTGTGCTGTGTTGTATTTAACTGGAGTGTTGTCAGTATATCAGTATTTTATCCAGGTTATTGAATAATTATCCATTTTACCTGTGCACCAGCTACACTAACTGGAGCACAGAAAAAACTACAGAACTTTGTGAACATTGTTATGGTGAACCCTACAAGTTGTTAAATTTTAGTGACCTTTGACCTTGACCTTTGACTTTGAGAGCTGTTTTTATATTAGAACACACAGTTTGTGATTGTTTTGTTGTAACCGTTTTTTGTAAAATACACTGCAAAAAAAGCGACCAAAATGTTTTTTGTAATATCTTCTAAAAAAACTTGGGCGATTCCAGTGAAATTTGGTGCACCGTTTCCTGAATAAATTTGCTTCAGAATGGTTTAAACGTTTCCTAGCTCACTTGTATAGTGTCTCTACACTGTCTAGTGAAACTTGTAATGCTCACTGCACACATGCTACCGTTGAGTTGTTACAGAAAGAAACTCTGGAATTGATCCTAACTCAACTCCATATTCGCCAGATTTGAAACCAGTTGATAAGAGCATGTGAGAAAACGTTGCAAGAGTCGGTGTACAAAATAGACATCACTGCTCTGGAGCTATCAGCGACGCCACAGACGAATTGCTTCCGCAGTGACGTCATAGCCCGGCTTTAGGCCTAACTGGCCCACTCTGTTCTCAGTCACTGTTTCAGTTTGTCCAGATAAATGACACATGTTTTGTACACCTCTTGCAATGGACCTCAAATGCTGTAATCAACTGGATTCAAATATGGCGAATTTGGAGATCACAGTTGAGGGAATGAATTCTGGAGTTTTTTTTCTGTACAAACTCAAGGGTAACATGTGTCTGATGGACTTTTCAAGTTTCAGAAGGTCTCATAATGTCTCGCAAGAGACATTACTCGGATGAGGTGGGGAACGTTTACATCATTTTAAAGCAAATTTAGTCAGGAAACGGTGTACCAAATTTTATCAGAATCGCCCGAGTTTTATAGAAGATACTACATAAAGATTTTGGTCTCTTTTTTCTGGACACACTGTAGAGAACTGCGTTGGAATGTATGTAATATATTTACATCTCATATTCCTCAGTACCGGTGCAGACAGTTCCCTGGAATGACTTGTCTCCAAAACAGTCTGTTATGTGTCACGTGGGATGCTAAAACTGTACTCCCTTACTTACTGCAGACTGCATATCTGTGATGCTTACCTGTCGTTATCAGTGTATACTGTATGGTTTGCAATAGCTTCTGCGGGTATTAACAGGTAGTGGTGGTCGTTTGGCATAGTGGTAGCACATTGATCACAATCAGTGTAGGACCTATGTCGGGCCCAGCTAGTACTGGGATGGGTGACCGTTTGTGGGTAATCAGCCACCTGAACCAACTCGGCCTGGCCATCCCTTTGTGGGTAGGCAAAATGAGTACTGGAGATGGTTACGACCACTGCTGGGGAAGAAATGGTGAGTTCTGTATAATGGTAGGCTTTTGATCAGGACTGCTTGGATACTGGCCTAGATGGTTAAAGGTGCTAGCAGTTAACTGAGCCGACCATCTGGCCAACATATGGGATGTGCTTGTTTACTTGGTTTAACCCTGAGTGGTTAACAAGCTGCAAAGGGGATGAGCTGCCTCGCCATGGACCTTGCTCCCTCTGTCGAAATCTCCTCCAGGAGCCAATTCTTCATTAAGAACTTTCACGTGAATTTACGATACTTTTTAAATACAAAGGACCATTATATTGGTTATTGGATTATAATAATGACATTTATACCGCGCATTTTAGCAAGCGCCTCAAATTAAGGAAGTTCGGTGAAATTACCTGAATTAGTTCCACAGATACGTGTCAGCTAATTGGAAAGGTTTACTGTTGTCTGTCTCTCAGCTGTATTTTTATTTTTACATGTACATTCTCATGGGCCTAGTTGCCCAGCTGGATTATTGACCACAGTAAGAAAGTTGGACGTTGTGAGTCTACGTGAATCTCGCGCGTCTTGCCGAGTTGTTTGCAACATTGTAAGTCATTGCAAATTGTTCATGATTTCCAAACAGTATGACACAAAATGTGTAAATTAAGGAAGTTTGGTGAAATTATCTGAATTAGTTACAGATACGTGTCAGCTAATTGGTAAGGTTTTACTGTTGTCTGTCTCTCAGCTCTATTTTATTTTTACATGTACATTCTCATGGGCCTAGTTGCCCAGCTGGATGCATCATGGATGGATTCTCACACAATTTCCTGGCCTGTGCAGAGTTCCCCTAGCTTTGGGGGTCCCTAAGCCTGGGTATTACTTATGTCAGCATAGTGTCACTTTCTGTTTGTACTGTATAGACACTTGTAATGTGATAGTATGTGTGAGACGACTTCTAAGAGAGTAAGCGTGTACACTTGGACTGTTTTGATAGTAATGTATGCCGTCTTCGTGCTTGTGTGCATATTTTCCATTTTCATATTTTACCATGTACCCGTATATTTTAATATTCTCTTGTTTTATATGACTGTATGAAGAACTTTTGTTGTCTGTTGTTGATGAGATGTGACACTGTGAGCAGTATTAATAGTAATAATAATACTAGTCAATGAGTGTGTGAAGTCGTGTTGACTTGTGTGTTTGCTGTCAATCAAACTGAGGCAGATTAGTCGTAATTTCTAAGTGACAGCACGTTGGTTTATCAGTTGACACATCGTGTTGTTCATGCGTTAAAGTTACTCACTTTGTATGTTAATTATGTGTTTTTAAGTACTGTTGGTGGTTTACTAATAAAAGTCTAGTAATTAAAAAATTTTGAAGTGTACGCATCAGTGTGTCGTTTTGTGACATAATGCTGTTGTGAAGCCTGGTGTTTGCTACAGCATTTCTGTCTCTCTGTCACACTTGTGCACTGCGAGAAATGATAAACATATTGTCAAATGGAGTTTGCCATGTAGTATTGTAATATTGTAGTATGCCTGCAGTGCATGAGATCCGGGATTAAGTCTCAGTTTTGGTATTTTTTGTTTGTCATAAAAGTACTGCAGTGTTCACCTTTACTGCAGTGCCTACGTCACCTGAGCCTTCTAACCTGCATGGAACAATACAACGAGTATCAATTCAACTGTTGGGCTGAGTAGTGAGTAGGCCCTACTACTAAACGTTGATGGTGGATGTAGATGATAGCAGCCTACATGCAGACTCGTGGTTCAACTCGGCCGACTTGGTCTGATGGTCAGCAGCCCCTTGACGCTGTTCTACGCTCATTCACATAAACTGGGCAAACTCTCGCAATGACTTTGTCATGCGTTGCCGAGTGTTAGTATAACTCCATTCTAGTGTGATCATCCCAAATGTCGGTGACAAATGCTTTTGGGATCATCCTTATTGGGGATGTTAAATAACAGGTGGATTTTAAAAATATGCAGTATATCACTTGAAAACTTTTAAACAATACAAGATGCACAGTCATATATTTTCAAGGTATCTTAGAGAGTAGGCATATGTACCTAAGAGTCACTCATTAACTGAGAACTGCACGTGAATATGTTACATTGAGTAGCTGATCCCGCATTTTGACTTAAGCTACACCCAGCAATACAGTATTGAATAAGTGGGCTCTTTGATGACGATACTGTGTCAGGTAAATTCGACATGCAATACTTTTCCCACTTTGCTACTAAAGCTTTCAGTAATAATACATACAGTACTTAAATTGAGCCGGAACGCACCGGAGCGCCGCTCCGGTACTTTTTTGACAGCCGGAGCGGCGCTCCGGTACTTCTCGGCCGGCTGCAGGTGGAGCGCTGCTCGCTCACAAGAT
>Ga0049105_1000370_pt1 | contig 14839 bp, 8 predicted proteins | sample WorMetvaBAHAMAS1_FD_61260 | JGI IMG/M metagenome (GOLD analysis project Ga0049105, IMG submission 61260) | Worm MetaG Olavius vacuus BAHAMAS.1 | ecosystem: Host-associated > Annelida > Digestive system > Unclassified | place: Germany: Marburg | collected 2013-04-09
CGTCCGATGCCACGGAGCCTGCATCTACTCTGGCTGCAGTGTTGTGTTTGTGATAGTCTTGTTACAGTGTAACATTTTCAAGGTCAGTCGGTGGCGATCAGTGTTTCCATGAAAGAGTCGGTGGTCGGTTCGGTTTCGGTGTTTATACAGTGTTTGCTGTACATATAAGGCGAGATCTGATTTCATACAATAAAATAAATGTGCAGATAGGATTAATAAACGGATGTCCAAAGTCTCAGGAAATTCCAGGAGTCTCACAGAAATGTGGCTTCCCGGATGCATGCAGTAATATCCATGGTGCACAGTTGATCAGTAGATTTGGAGAAAAATTACAACATTTCAGTGCATTTTTGACAATGTGTAATTTGCACTACCATTTCATCCGTTCATCTAATTTTGCCTTTGTTAAAAAAATACAACATGGGAAATTTTGACAACAACTCAGCACTGTGTCTTGAATTATGGAGGCTTTTGACAGCATTAAAGTAAGTAAGTAAAGTAAACCGGATATAGCAGTTCGTAATCGAAATTACCACACCGCTACGGGAAAGGTATTAAGGTATTTCTAGCTGCATCCCCAAATCTCAAACAAATCTCCCTGTAGCTCTTTTTTCCAACTTGGGATGTCAGAATGCTGATACATATATATATTAATATATGGTGACGTAGTTTTGTTGATTAAGTATCATTTATAATTTTAGTGCATGCAGTGCAGTGTTTTATCTTACTTCTAAACAATCTGATCAGTGTAAGGTCATAATTGTACATATGTTGTCATAACATACCACGTTCTTTAGATACGTGTCGAAACTTGTTGAGTAACAATCAGTTTTTGCTAAAACAGTGATTTCTTGTATGAACGGTCAAGTCTCTGTAAACAGTGCTGCTGCTGGCGATGTATTTTTCAGTTACTTGCATCATGTGAATATTATTATGCCTTTCCTAACATTTGTAGACGAAATGATGCTGACCGCATACGAAGCTGGGAAACGTCGTACGACTTTGACGTGGACACATACGGTCCTAAGAGAAGAGAAAAAGAGGCTCGTCGCAAGGTGACTTTTGCTGATGCTGCTGGCTTAGCTCTTTCCAAGGTTCGGATCATACAAGAGACGTCTGAAGACCCTCCAGATTTAGGATCGTACGTTATGCAGAACTGTGTTAACAGTGAACAAGTGAATAAGCTGGCTTCAGATCAGCAAGCAGCATTACACCTTGTAGTGAACTTCTCCCAACCCGCTGCTAGCTACATGTCATTTCGTGAAAAGGTGATGACCGATGGCGTGTCGCTCGAAAATGTTGTCGTTCGCGATAACTTTAAACTCGTTGGAACCATTAAAGTGAAAAACATAGCGTGTAACAAGTCCGTCACTGTTAGGTGCACGTTTGATTCGTGGTCAAGTCATCAAGATATTGCAGCTAAACCGGTGAACAGTGATCAGTTAACGTTTGGTCTGTTTGTCACATTTACGTTTGAGGTCGTTGTTCCGTCCACTGTCAGCACAACACGTGGGGCTGTACAGTTTGCAGTTTATTACGTGGCTGATGGGCAGGAGTTTTGGGACAACAATAATGGTCAGAATTACGTAATTGATGTCCAGTCAGATGTAAGTCATGAACAGAGCCCATATACGGGGGCATTTAATCCCCATACACGGGTTGGTGGCAGTGCTAGTGGAGAACCAGTGAGACGAGAATCTGTCTATTCTTTTGAGCCGTCCACATCGTGGTCAGAGTTCGCTGGTTGGAGTGATTTAGTTAGTGAATCGCCGTACTGGTAGATTGCAGATTTTTTCAGCAGCTCAGCGAGTCTGCACATTTTTGCTATATGATATGCCCTGCCACAGCAATATATTCTGGCTTTCTAATCTCTGTTGCTGGTTTGCAGTAGGGATGTGATGGAGCCAGCCAAAATCAGCATCTGACATTCGCATGGCGGATGCGGATTTCATGTGCAAAATTAGTACCAGCTATTACAGCTACTGTGATTCAGCTTAGTTACTTAAAATTAGACAGTTACAAACAGATTAGCAGTGAATAATTAAAATTATTGTAATTGTTTTTTTAAAGTAAAGAAGACACAACAACAGATCTCTCCATCAATCTCTGTACTGTTATTCAAACTTATTTCTGCTGCTGAAAATAATTATAGAGTTGGACTGAAACAAAAATTTCAAATTCGCCACAATCGAATTTTTCGTGTACGTTGGATTTTGGAAAAAGTATCGTATTTCGTCAGATTTGGATCCGGAATCCGTCACATCCCTAGTTTGCAGATTGTAGACAGTAATTTCGCTGTTGTTTAACCAAGTATGCGTTTGAGTAATAGTTTAGTAATAGTTGGTTGTTTGTTTATATCTTTGCACATTATGCACAATATTTCTGTCTTTGTTTTTATTATGCCGATCAGATCATGACTTGTGAATCTTCATAGGCCTACAAGTATACGAACATAGTTCTGTACAGTTTACAGATGTTAACTGTCATGTAGACCATATGTCTCTGTATGTAAATACCTCACATAATAGGTTTGCTAGCCTTTTTTGTGAAAGTTTGCCGTCTTAAAATGTTACCTTTTCAGAAGCATGCAAAATCAGTATTCTTTAACAATAACTTTTAATAATAATCTTAATTTTGAACACTATCAGCTAATAATCGTAAATGTCAGGGTGTGAATATCAATTTTACATTTATAAAAACTAGGTTTTGTTACCAAATGCAGCATATCGGCTGCAGCAGTGTGCCGCTTTTCTGCTTCCTTGCCTGCCAATTAGTAGCAATATTACAGCTATTGCTTGTTTATTATCTACTGTGTGCCACTTTCTGATTATCTATGCATCACATTCTTGACACTGTTTTGTTATATACTGGATGCTGTAACTAATACTTTAATATGTTTTTTACTGTTGTTGAAATATGGAAGGTTGTAATGCATAATATTGTACAGGAAGTCCACACTAACAATTTACATCTTTGTACATATCGTATTTTCATATGCATTTCATTGGCTTTATGTTGTGGCATTATAAATAGTGTGCTTAGCCACTTTGTACTGAACTTGCACATTTTATTGTTAACAATCGTTTGATCTGCAGATACTTGAATGCCATGCTTTAACTAATGTGGTGTACTGTCTGAACTCTGACAAGGGTCATATATCGGTGTCATGCATATATTTGTATAAATTTTTGCTTGCTTTTACACTTTCTTGTCATCCGTATGAATTGTGAGGCTTCCAGGTGACTGCCCATAGCACTGGTCTTGCACATTATGTGCAGCATACTAATATAAACAAGCTGGTAGACAGTGGATGATGATCATTATGGCATATTGCTGCAGTGTACAATGATGATCGGAATTAACATCATCAGATGATAAAATTAAACTGTCAGTATTGATAGAAAATGAAAATGAATTAATGATACCAGTACTTGCTTTCTGTGCCACAAACTTATGTTTTTTTGTGTCTATGTGCTTTATGTGCGGCAATTAGTATTTTGTTCTGCATTCATATGGTTACCGCTGCTACAGTTGCTACAAAACATTATCGATTGTAGAACATGGCAGTTGCCCTTTGCAGGGTTTGTGAGCCGTGGTTTTGTGTTGAAATAGACTGAATCAGTTTCGTGGTATAACAGGTGATTATACCAAGGTTTGTTGCTTTGATTTTTGGTATTTGTCCTGGATGTTGTAAAAAAAGTAAAAGTAAGTAAACAGATGAATTTATAGCGTGCTTCATATGTAAGCCCTTTTATCTCTGTAGTGCTCAGATATGGCCCGTTTGTAGCAAGGGGATAACACAGTTTTATCTGCCACCCACACACGAACCATACCTGCCTTTACTCTTCAGCCGCAAGGCATCACCGCCCTTTGGCTGGTAGTCATTGCACCTACCCACGAAGGGATGGCCAGGCTGAGTTGTAGGATCAGTTTATCAGTACCATTGCCAAGCAATGGGCTGGAAAGATCTGTTTCAAGGAGATTTGATGCGATTATCTATGCAGAGACCAAGTCGAGTTGACATGTTTCAAGGGTTTTGTGGCATTATGATATTGTTTCCTTGTTTGCTATTTGTACAATAATTCTTGTCATTTCAGTCTGAATGCATCATGCAGCAGGTGTTGATAATGCTATTAAGCACTGACCAAGCTGTATAGAACTGTTGTGTATGTTCAGTCTGTGCAGTAATGCTATGTCGTAGTTGAATATATAAAAGTATTGTGTGGTTTTACGTATTCTGAATTGTAATGTTATTTGATATAGTAAACTAGTAACATTTATTGTGCTGTGGCTAAGGTATTTTTATGCCTTTGCCAGCAATTAGCAACCGAAGGCATGCTGTTTTCAGGCTCTACATGCGTCCGTCCATGCATAATATCATACTAAAAATTTGCGAACACAATATCTTACAAACGGCTTGTCGGAATTTCGCCAAATTTACCACTTAGATGCAGTTGAGGACACAGATAAACTGATTATTAGATTTTAAGGTCAATAGGTCAACACCATGATGGCCAAATGTGGTCAGAAACGTACTTATCTGGTGAAGGCATACTGGTAGATGGTTTTCTGTCGATGACCATCCAGTTGTTATTTATGTTGTTTACTTTTCTATGTTGTTACCCTCTGTGTGCTATGAGTTGCTCAGTGTAGGTGATATATACACTGTATTCAGGAAAAAACCCTTCGTTTTCTTAAATAGCTGGTAGAGCAATTAACAACTTCAATTAAAATTTTAGACAGTATGGCTGATCAGTATGCTGATGTATGGATCTGAAAATAATTTGTCTTTTGGTTAAGTACCTTTTCTACCCGGAATGTAATGAGGACTTCAGTGTCATTGCAGCAGTGGGATGTACTGTTGATCAGTGTTTCAGTAAACAAGATAACGTTTCAATAAACTGTTGCGAGTGAGTGAAAACTAAGCAGTCGTTTTACTCACAGTGTTTGCTAGCAGTACATGAAGTTGGTATGCTAAAAACACTGGTGAAGGAGTCAGATATTTTCACTTTGTCATGTTTTTGCAGTTTTGTAGGCAGTGCAGTGACAGCCATTGCCCAACACTACTATTGTTGTGACTACTGACATTTCTTCATCAGTGTCTTTTGTCTACCAATACTCTATCCGGTATACAAGAAAACAATCCTTTTATCAACAGTAAATCTTACTGTTGCTGTGCAGCAACACTTACCATAGATGTAGGATTATTAATAGGCCATTAAATATCTAACTTCTTTGCACTTACCAAACTCTTACCCAGCAGTCAAATGATATTCAGAATCATAGATCAGCATTCCCTCAGCTAGACTATCTGAAGTTTTAATTGAAACTGTTAACTGTTCTAGCAGCTACTTAAGAAAACAAAAGGTGTCTTTATCTGAACAAATGTTGCTAGTTTAGTATACAAAAATTTAAAATTATAACATTATAATACAATGCTTGCGATGTTGCTGATGATATGAAGTCTTGATGGGCTAAAACACTGGTGAAGTCATATCTTTTAACTTTATCAAGTTTTATAGGCAGTGCAACGTCAGCCACAGCCCAACGCTGCTGATGTTGTTTTTCCAGATCACTGACATCTCTTGATTTAGTGGACCAAGACTCATTCCAGTATGCCGGAAACGAGTCTTTTCATTCTGAACACAGTTCTCAGGGTAGATGTGAATTACATTTTAGTTTCACATTTTCTACTACTTTCTGCTTTCTGTCTGTAATAGTACCATTCACATTTTGTAACAACCGATAATGAACCCAGTGGCTGAGTTTTTATTGTGTAATGCATATTGGTCGTTAGTAGTGACTGTGATTATGCAAATGTGCCATCATGCATGCACTTTGGAGTTGTTATTTGCACGCATAAAGGAAGGACCACTGGTTGCTGTCTGTATGGTGCTGCTGTGTATATATGTCATAATGTTGTACATTGTACATTGTAACAGGTAAATTTCTTTATATTAGATACGCGTAACTTGAGTTGAGTAAATTGTGCAGTTTCACATTATGATGCCTTTGACCTGTTTTCACTGTTTCATTTACAAACACTGTGAAAAGTCATTTCGTTAATTACAGTCATATTATCTCGTTGCTGAACGGTAAATATGCTACTCATGATAATAGCGGATCATATACAGTTTGGCCACTTAGCAAAATAGAAAATGACTTTTGGCTGTAATTTGTCAGAAAGCATCGTTGCTAGACAGATTTATGCTTTGTGTCATTGATACTTTCAATCAGCATGCAGTTCAGGTTGTGCCTCGTAGGTACACACAGTTAACTAGTTATGTGTATTGATTGGGGCACCAGTTTAGATGTACTTTGCATAACTTCTAATTTTTAGCCACTGAAGGTATTTTGTTTTTGGGCTGTCCATGTGTCTATCCATGTGTCTGTGTGTGATCATTTACTAAAGTAGTCATCATATACTAAAAGTGTGTGAACACAATATCTTAACAAGTAGCTCAGCTATCCCAGAAAGACTGCACTGCAGGGTGGGTCAGTTTTGGCCAACAGTGGAAGACGATATTCTACAGACATTATAGATCTGTCTTCAACCACTTTGATGTGATCGGCCACCGAAGCCATTGAATTCGGTAAAATAACGCAAAATAAGGGCTATTATGCCATTCAGGGTTATTCAAGGTCACCGATTTCGGTACCAGTCGAAAGCCCATATGCGACTTACTATTAGTGATTAATACTAACTTGCATCCTATCTTGTAGGCCTATTGTTTTGCAGTTTCCACAGATTATTGTTCAAATTTTGGATGAAAAATGGTCACTTTGCATTTTTGAGCCCTCTTTGGGTGCTGAAGGGCAACATATGCTGTCTTACGCTCATTGTAAAGCCCATAGTGGACTTCCTGTTCGTGTTCATTGAACTTTTTTGCTAGATGTTACGGCTGAGTCGCTATGAGCGAATATTGATTGAAAGTCTGCGTTTTTGCTGGAATGCAGTCAGTTTGGCCCAAAATTTGAGGTACAAGGGGTCGTACCCCCACCAGGCATTCTTCTCGTTGGAAAACTAGTATGATCAATCTTTTGTATGATATAAAAATATGGGCAGAAGTTTCTGTTGTTTTGTCACAATTCATGCGTTTGACAGACGGACGACGAACATTTTTCTCATGGCTAATACCACCCTGCATACATGTATATGGTGCAGTAAAAACCGCTGTGGGAATTTCACCAAATTTACAACTTTGGGTAAATCTGGGGGAAAAGGTGTTTAAGGTCAATGGTCATGGTCACAGTGAGACCAAATTTGGTCAAATAAGCACTTTGGGAGGGATAGCATACAAACTGCTTGTGAGAATTTCACCGGATTGAGAGTTACAACTTAGGTCCAGTTGAGTTGGGACAAAGATGAACTGATTAGATTTGTAGGTCAAAGGTCAGGGACATGACGGCACCAAATATGGTTTTAAAAATCACTTTGTTCAAATGCACTTTTTGGCGAGGGTATACCGGTTTTTAGCATGCATCTAACTATGTTAGTGGCGAGCTCTTGCCGTTGATATCTGTCTGTATGTCCGTCAAACGCGTGGATTTCCTAAGTTTTTTCTAAGATTTTTCGAAAATCGGGCCCCAGGGCTTGATAAAAATTTAGGTTTTTTAGAAAAAGTTTTTAGGCTTTTAGGCTTTAATGTACGAAGACCAGATACAAATTGTGTATTTTTATCTCTATATGATGAGTTGTGTGTGACAGCTACAGAATAAACGAAAAATATGATTATGACAAAATTATGACCCAGAACGAAAGATCTCACATGATACACCCTCCTGCCACATTATTTATAGCCATGTGCATAGCTATAAATACAACTAGTTAGACTGAAAGGCAACAATTTTCTGCTGTGACTGTGAATCTAAAATGTGGATTTTTAAGGTTTTTTTAAAAAAAGCTACAAATTTTTTACAACCTTTTCTACAGCTCGGGGAGCAATAGAGATAGCAAGATTGACAGGACAGCAACTTAGCAAGGCAGCGTTAACTGTGCTACCAGTAAGTCGCAAAGAAGTACAACATAGAACATACAGTACATACTATTAATAACATAAATCTGACATACTAACAATCACTAATCAGTCAGGTCAATTGAATCAACTTATCAAGGGACTCACATTTTTGAATAAATTGTGATGTCAGTATGCTATTTTCGCCTCCGTTTTCATTTTTAAATTTTGCTTTGTGTTATCTTACAATCTTTAGTACAAAATTCTCCACATTAACAAATCGTTGTTGTCTTAACACTGCAGTAAAACCTACGTCTTAACTGCATTTTCATTATCAAATGCCGTCTTTCTTCGTTTTTTCTTACTTATTTTATAAACGATGGAAGTTCACTTTTATTGGCAACTTCCGGTTGTTGTGTAAATAGACAAAACGTTGGATATTTTCCTTCTTCTGTACATTTTTTCTAGCTAACACCAAAGGTCATTAAAGACTACTTTGAACGATCAAAAAGATAAATGTGTACTTGACCAGTGGTCTCTTTAATATTATTACAAGCGTAGATTGTATGTGCTGTAACGACCGCAGGTTTTACATGGACGGTGATACAGTCAGATCGGCGATCTGAACGATCTCAAAAATCGGAGTGCCTGAAAACCGCACATCACCGCAAATCACCAGTTTATGGGCATAACTGTGCATCACAGCACCTGTATAAGCCTACCAACTCACGTACTGTTTGTGTCCATAATAGTAGTGTACAGTGTAGGCCTATAGTTCCAGCTTGCCATACCACACATCACGCATGACAACGAACGCAAACTGTTGGTTTTGGCTTATTTTAATGTAAAACCACATTATCTATTACGTCCACAATAATGAACTAAAAAGCCAAACATATTATTGCAACTCGCTGTAATACTGCTTGCTGTACACTGGAAGACAAATACACACAAAGTACTGCAACTCACTGTAAAACTGCGCTTAACTCACTGCAATACTGCATGCCTGCAACTGTCCTGTTTTTGGAATGCAAGAGTTCTTGTCATTATTGGCATTTATACCTCTATATCTGAATTTCCGTTAATATGCGGTGATGTGCGGTTGATGTGTGGTGATGTGCGGTGATGTGCGGTTTTCAGGCACTCCCCTCAAAAATTGATATGACCAGATCGGCGATGGCGATTTGACGGTTCTGACCTTATCTGTAGCTCAAAATGAACCATACCAGCCGAAACTTGTCTTTATTAACCAACCCCGTTGGTTGACTGGTTACATACCGAAATAAATGCCCGGCACCGATAATTGAACCCAGACACAGTCACCCTTCTCAGTACTAACCGGCCTGACGTAGATTAACTTCGTTGATCAAGACTGTCACGCTACCGCTATGCCAGACCTCCGCTGTACAAATGTTGAAACACAGTTGTTTGAAATAAATATACCCTGTTTAAACATCACTTGCAAACAGACAGTGTTACATGACATGAGTAAAGAATAACCACTCTCCCCAATAAATATAATGCATATATCAAGTTGTTAACCACCCTTTCCCTGTAGTATGTGGATGGTCCCTAGACTGTTATTTAATATGTTAGGTCTAGATGTTGTGTAGTGCCTTGTTATATGCTGGATACATAATAGGTGTTGTTATGTTGAAATCTTAAAATTACTGTTTTACTGTGAGCTGCATAAATTGTTATGTAAAGTTTTATAAATTTACTTTATTACTAACTTCCATAGTAATTGTTATAAATTTTACAGAATTATCCAAATCCATATTTTATGAATTGTAACAAGACTATTGTATATTGCATTTATAATACTTATAAGAACAAGTCTACTGCAGTTATGCCAAAACATATGGGGTGTTAATGTTATACATTTATCTCTGCACTAAAAGTTTATATATAATGTCTTTTGTCAGGTTTAGTGTTGAGAGTTTATACAGTGAAATTCATTTATTGATTATTTGGTAAATATATGTTCAGTGTTATTAAACTAGTTGGCTATAAAAGTCGCCATTCAAATCAAAAGCTTCTGGATCTTCCTGCAGTATCCAGTTAAAGTTGGGAATTAGTAATGTATACTGTGCATTGGGGTCTGTTTCTGAACACGATAGCATTAATCTGATTGGCAGATATGGCATTGGTGGCATATACATGTGGCACATGAGCCTTATCAGCACAGACTACTTCTATTGCAGTACCGGTAGACCCTGGCCATGAAATTGGCGAGTTATTTATTCATATAGTCACAACTATTATAGCACAGAAATCTTTAACTAGAGTGCATTGATGATGGAAAATGATGTTTGTGTTAGCAGTCATGTCTTTGGGTTTGAATATTCGTGTTCGTGAAAGACGTTTTGTTTGTGGAGTACTAAACTGCCATCAGAAGTTTGTGTCTGCTTCAGCTGTAGCACGGCATGTTGCTCGTGCTCACCAAACAGGTGCCACCAGCAATGATAAAGCTCAAATTTGGACATTATATTTGCACACATTTCTGGGTTGCACCATGACAGTTGCAGATTGCTGGATGCTTAGTCCTGTCTTACTTTGTTTATTCGTAATAGTTCTAGTAGCTTAGGTTACATTTCAGTTAACAGAGTTTGATTATTTTTACGTCATATAATTTTGGACACTGATGTACAAATGTGTGTTCGGCTAATAAATTGATACTAAAATTTGCTTTTCGTTATGTATCTGAGACGTAAGAGTGAATTTACTGGTTTTTGGCACCAACACTGTACTAACTAAAACATTGCCCTTGAATAAGGTAGATGCTGTGGTCTGTAATGCATAACAAAATTAATAACCAGTAACTGGACTGACACAGTGATAATTTATTTCTTAATTATTAATGTGTTAAGAATTCTGGTATTCTGGTACACCACAATTGTTTTAGAATAAAGGCCACTGAACCAGCTATTTTTTATTTGATTGATTGGAAAAGTAAAATTAAACCCTTCATTCTGTGACACATATTCCTGTCGCATTGTGTCAGTTTCTGATCAATAATTTCTCAGATTTTGCACAGACAGACACACAAACAGACTCTGCTAACAGCAATACCTGCTTTGCCATCATGACTGACATGTGGGTAAAGATGGCAGGCAGGCCGTGCTTTACTGGTACATGATTATTTTATATTTACCGTATTGCTGAAATTTATTTGTTAATAAGGGTGACATGCATGTCATAAAATGCATTCGTTATAAAGTTTACGAGTTATTTAACATTCAGTTGGCTCACTGACTACATGCTGTTGGTTGGCAGACAAATCAAGACCTGAGAAGGAAAAACGTTCTGGCACATTTATGTGTGAACACTGCAGCAAGACATTTACTCAGCGTGGTGAAGTATTAATAGTTCTTTGATGCATGCTTGTTGTTGGCTTTGCCTGATGTATTTGAAATGTGTCTATGGCTCATGAAAAAGTCAAGTTGAATTCTTTTACCGTAAGTATTTCTATGCAATCAGTTTTATTCGGTCTCTGGCATATCACTACTTTCGTGTTTAAATGTGTGAATATACTGTAGTTGTCAACATGCTGTCGTATGTCGTGAGTAGCTGTGATGTAGGCAAAGACATGAATAGTCATGGTGTAGGCAACTTAATGACTTAATTGTTAAAATGTTAACAAATAAAAAAATTTATTTGTTAAATTTTGATTAAAGTCATATCATATGAAAACATCTTAGCGGGATAGATCAGTAACAAACAACGATCATCTCCAGATACTGTCGACATTTCAGTTTGTTTAAGAGGCTGGATGAAAAACACTCTCTGACTGTGTCTTGTACCATGCCCCTGCAACAGTTTCTGTGACACCATCACTTAAATCATATTCATTCATTCATTTATTCATTTATTCATTCACTCACTCACTCATTCATTGTTGAGCTGTTTACTGATGAACAAACAGCAGCCCGTGGGCTGTGACGCTCAGCTGGAGTGAAGTGGGGGAAATATCCAGGGGTTTATGGCAGTAAATATCTGGCAATCTGAGGCAAATGTGCGGGAGAATGTTCGTTGAGCTGTCTGAGGGGAATGTCCTGGGAAAGTTGTGTGTAGGAATGTTGGGGTTTTACCATCGGGATGTCTAGGGGCCCTGGTTAACACACAGACACACAGACAGCTTCTGACTGGCCAGCTGAGCTAAAAACAGTTTTCTTGACTGTTTTGTAATGCTTGGTTTTAGTCGAAATTAACGAATAATTAATCGTTAATTTTTAAAGCATTAAATATGAAATTTTTGAAATTGCTAACAGCTCTAGTTGTGAATGCTGCTAGCTGAGAACAAATCTTAATTTTTAAGGTATTAATCTGTTACAGATTTCTGTGTCTGTAGGAAAACTGAACATGCACCTGAAGATTCACAGGTGTAGTTCAGCAAAAGATTTCAGATGCACTGAAGGCGAATGTCAGAAAATGTTTTTCAGTCGCGAGGGACTACGCAGACACAAACTTACTCATCTCGGTATCCAGTCCACTTTTTGTTGATGAATAAATATTATTATCTATGGTACATCGACTTTCATTTGTAATGAAATTAGCCATGTGTTTTTCTAAAATTTATGATACGACGGATGTTTGGCATGCTTTTTAGCCTGAAGTGCCGATTACTGTTCCGTATTATTTGTAGGTATAAAGCTCTATGAGTGCGATAAATGTGGTATTCGATGTTCGAGCAACGTTGCACTGAAGGAACACTGTGCTCGCCACACCGATCTCCGGCCGTATACTTGTAATATATGTGCTCGATCATTCCGTCAGATCAGCTGCTTTCAGCGGCATCTGCAGACACATTCGGGTGAACGGCGCTACCAGTGTCTTGTGTGCCAGCAAACATTCTCACAGGCTGCCTACCTGAAATCACACATGAAAAAGCACACAGGTGTCATATTTACATCACTACGGTTTTTATAATGCCATTGTTGCTGTCACAGATTCTGTAAGGTACACGAGATGGAGGAAAACTCGGTACATGGAAAAAGTGCAGTTGTAGTACCAAACCATTATCATTACCAGTGTTGTCTATTATCCATTAATTAAGGTTTTCTTTTCACAGTCTGTGGGTGCTTATTGCTATTCTTTGTGACGTATTCGTCATTATTTTATGCTGAGCAGTATGATAGTTGACTGGCTGTGATATCGGCACTTCCACACTGTTTAATTGGGCAGTAATTGATTTCAGTGCATTGATTCTATATAGGGGTGGATGGATATCCGATAAGGCTATCCAGATCCGGTCAGATTTCCACTATCCGGCAAAATTTGACTCCAGTCGGATTGCATGTTTTATGCCGGATCAGATAGGTGCTAATTACTGCGTCAACATCAGTCAAACAATCTGCCAATACAGCCTGTTGGTTGTCTAAACGATGGTGAACCGAGAGTCTGTGCACTGCTGGAGCCAGCCGATCAATGACCCGCGCTTAGCTTTGATATATGTAGAAGTCTTGCTTACACAATGCATGCTTCACAGGAATACGCAAATGAGGAATCTGTCATAAATCGCTACATGATTGAGGTGACCGGCGAATGATCGGCAGGTTATTAGACGGTCTGTTAGTGTTAGTGCTATGAATGATTTCGGTTCACTGAGCTGTAGTCGTAATTCGCTCACCGGAGTTACAGCATTAATCACGCGTTAGTTACGTAGCGTAAAATCAGTACACTGTCTCCATGTCTTTACGTTGAACACTGTTGTTCGTAATGGTGCAACGTCATACGAGTAAAATTTCGAATTATTTTTCTGTTGAATGCGAGGATGATGTAAAAGCACAATCATTGCAGTCTGAAGATAGTTCGTCGAGGATCTAACGTAAAGGCGTTGTCCAGCATGCTTAAAGAAATGGACGTGATTGCCGTAATTACAGTGTTGCAGTTACAACTAAAATCTGATCCGGCTAAATCCGGATCCGGCCAGATTTTAGGCGTCGGATGTCTGAATCCAGTATCCTTCGGAAAATCAATATCCGTCCATCCCTAATTCTATTTGTTCGGTGTCATGGCATCCGGATTTTAAAAGTATTACTCGCAGAAATACTCAGAAATTTTGTTGCAAATTAAATCATTTTATTTTTTGTGTTTGTTTAACAGCGTACTCTCCATGGCCATTATAAGGCCCAAAAGATTGCAAGTAACCAACAATAAAATGATTTTATTTGACATTAAATCATTACCTACATACTTACTTGTGATGCAGTTGTTTTCTTGGTGGATTGCAGGTGAATCGCCATATAAATGCAGTACTTGTCAGAAATGCTTCAAGCATGCATCTGATGTTAAAAGGCACATGTCTGTTCATTCAGGTTATTTTTTGCTCATCTTACTTAAGTTGGTTGTTGGCAGTAGTTTTTAGCGAACGTGAACGCTATATGTCGTCTTCCGTCCGTCTGTCGGCTGTCTGTCTGTCGTCTGTAACGTTCGTGCACCCTACTCAGGCGATTGAAATTTTCCGCAATGTTTTTATGCCGTTTGGTACCTTGGCCATCTGTGACCCTTCGACAAAAATTTTACGGAGATCGTCCCACTGGAACCCCTCCGTCGGGGGGTTAAACCAAAGAGGGGTAGAAAAATGTAGCGATTTTGGACCTTTCCAAGGCTATATCTCAGAAACGGTGCGAGATAGGAGGTAAGTTACTATTATTGACTAATAGGAAGTCACATATGAGCTATCGATTGGTACCAAACTCGGTGACCTTGAATAACCTTGAACGGCGTAATAGGCCTAAAGGGTGCGTAATTTCACCGAATTTGGTAGCTTTCTGGGCGGATTGCGTAAAAGTGGTTGAAGATACACGGATACTTTCTGCAGCAGAAATGTAGGCCAAAGAATGTAGTTTTTAACGATATATCATTTATGGCGATATTGGCAG
>Ga0049105_1000371_pt1 | contig 14831 bp, 13 predicted proteins | sample WorMetvaBAHAMAS1_FD_61260 | JGI IMG/M metagenome (GOLD analysis project Ga0049105, IMG submission 61260) | Worm MetaG Olavius vacuus BAHAMAS.1 | ecosystem: Host-associated > Annelida > Digestive system > Unclassified | place: Germany: Marburg | collected 2013-04-09
AGCTCGCTGGTCTGTGTGATTCCATGCTGCAAACACACAGAACAAACTTTCCCGGAAACAGAATCATGACACAATTAGCTAGTTGCCTAATTTATTCATAGGCACTCCTAGAATATATAATTTCATTTAGTTGCTGATCGAATGGGTACGTTCTTTTATCACGATGTTACCTACCACGAAATTCGCGGAAGATACAGTGCTCGTTTTCTTTATTCCCCGTTGAAAATGCTAAAATAGTGCAACTTTATGTCTGACCCTAATTTCCAGGGCAGACTGATCAGATAAATTGGAGTGGTATTGTCGAACGGTACATTGTTGTCAAATAAATCTGGTTCAATAAAATAATGCACCCAAACGATCGACAATTACGCATTGTAGGGAAGTGCCAGAAGTGCCCATTCATGAATTAGGCAACCAGCTAATATGACTGCATACTGAGTTTAACGTCTAACTCAACAAGTAACAGGTCATATTGGAGACGATATTCGCAGGCAATCAATTGCACCGCTACTGACAACGAAACCCACAAATGTCTGTTTGCTTACTTACTTACGAAAAACACACATTAAAAACACCAAAAAACTAACACTGGAAAATCGAGGCCTAATTTTGTATTTTCCTCCTCCTCGACTGTCTCCTTTTTGCCTGTGCTAGTGCCCGCTGGCATACAATGCCTCAATAAAGTATCCATAATTGGCTTGTGTTCTTACGATACCGGGTGACTGCTTCAGTGCTTAATCCCAACTGGACAGGCTACTTGGGACTTTTTCACCCTCCCAATAAAAATCAGGAAAGAGAGAAGCAGAATGTCTCAAGTCAATTTTTGAAGCTTAGTCTAGGACCCTATGACCAAACGCGATTTAATTTTGGCGGGGTCACTGTGTATGTGGACATTAAGACTGCAGAAGTTAAAATTCCAATATGGATGTATCCTCCATCAAGGCCAAATTTAGGATCTTTGGACCCCATAAAAATTAGGGGAGGAGTGGATAAAATAACCACATCAATTTTTGTGAGAGACCTACCACCCAACCACTAAGACATTTTTAATGGGGCACACCTCAGACGTCTATGAGATTAGAGTCTAAATGGCAAAAAAAATTTCTAACAGCAAAAATAGAAGGTCTTCGACAAACACTGGGTGGCCTAAAATGTATATAACAGTGCACAAGGCAGGACAGACATCAGAAACAGACCTTTTGTGTCTGAGCTTTGGCGGCCAACGACGTCACTAAAAATATTGCTGCGTCTTTGCTCTTCCAGTTTTGTGATGGATTCTTTGAATACTCCTGACACATACACAGCTGTAGTGATTAAGACAGTTGGAATTAGTATTACTGTTATTACCTTACATATTCTCTTAATGCAATGTGCTACTGTATTTCACGTATCATGTCTGTATTCTATTGCCCGTTATAATCCAGCCACTGGCTGCTATATGATAATAAACAATTTCTCTCTTCAATGTCAATAACAACTACAGCGATCTAAGACTTGATTCTGTGCATATTCAGTCTGCTTGACTTGACAGTCATTCATTCATACACAAATCCACAATGGACATAGATTACTATATAAAAATACTGCAGCCTATAGACAGATGCACACTTCACTATCATGAGATTACAGCTAACTAGGCAGCCCAATAACTTCCCTCTCTTTCCCTGAGGCCCAATATGCTGTCAGTTAGTCTGTGTATGTGGCATGCAAATGTATGTATGTATCAGAAAATTTATAATGCGCGAGTTCTTACAGCCTAAGCAGTCACGAGTGCACGACCGTAGGCCATTATAAAAAAGATGTGTCTTTAGCCTGCTACAGAATGATGTCAGTGTGAGTGTATACGTACGCCAAATAGCATGGACTGAAAATCAAATTAAAATTTTTACACGAATATAGTTCAAACATTCATATTTCATTTGACGTATGTGATCGCAAAACTACCATAATGCTGAAGGCACTCGTACAGTTTTACACTGATATCCAGTTACTAAGCATTGATATGGAATTACTGTACACTCTGCTCCTCATTAGTGCTGGATGACAAGCTTCGAAAACTGTTTAATAGTTGTTACTCACCATACTACATGTCTATATTATGTCAGTAATTAACAGTAAAAATGTGAATGCAATTACAGCTACAGAAACCTTAGTTAACCCTGTCTAGTGATTTGCCTGTGAAACATGTAGGTAAAGCACACCAGCAGCATGTGTTGAACGTAGCTTGAGAAGATCTGTATAACGGGCGCTTCAAACGACTTGCACAGCGCACGCACGAGATCACATGCAGCTCTGCGCCGTGTGTCTACATCTGTAGTAAACAGATTCAGTTCACAGCCATACGATAAGCAAATACTCATATGCATGCACAGATTACAAGCCATCATGACCATTTTCAGCAGTGCCTGTTACAATTCCCTCACTTAAACAACGTTTTTCAATGCATCAAAATTTCCAGCAGATAAATACGGTTTAAAATATCTTGGACATTTCTGACTATTCATGTGCAATATTCAAAAAGCTTCCGAGTATAACAATGAATCGACATGCGAAACATGTGAAGAAATAATGCATCACAAGTAACTAAATGCAGACAGATTTCACGCTAAAGAAATGCATTAGTATCAGCTGCTATTTCATGCACATAACATGGAGCTGCTTACCCGAGCCTTCGACGTCTCTTCTCATGTATTCCTCTGCATTGTCTTCAAATGCTTCCTCATCCGCATCTTTCACAACAGTCATTACAACACGCAAAATGCTAACTTGCTAAATCTACCTACCAAAACTGGCAATGTACATGAGCAGCATCTGACCCATCAACACCCATGATTGCTTCTTGGACTTCGTTTCGTTTGTTATTTACAAAAATTTTGATATATCATAGTATTAGACTCATGCTGGCTAGTTAGATATCAGAACTACTACTAAATATGTATCATTTGACAGCATGGTGAAATTAAGATAAAAAATCATGTACAGTATATATCCGGCACTCAATGCACCTACGCTGCTAGCTAAGGTAGCAACTCTGTCAAGTACGAATGAATTGCAATTAATAGATCCGAGCTTACCCGCTAAACTGAATCACTTAGTTAACAAAACCTTGACAGACACCTTATTAATAAGATGACTCTCACACACTGACCGACACAAATTCACAAACTATTTCCTGTCATTTGCTATCAAAAACATGCACTTTTAGCGGTAACCAAATGCATATATAATGGCATATACATTACAAGCATGAAGAAAAAAAGTACAGCCTCTTTGGTCCGGACACCGTAGTATAAAAAATTCATCATATGTACAGTGAGGTCGTCCGTGCAAGATGTGCACGGCACTTAAGACTTTTACAAAATCCTGTGCTAGAGAAAATTGCCATAGGTTGAAGTTGCTAAGTAAAAAAGTGGACAAAGCCTAAAGCCAACACACCACAAGACATTTGACTAAGAACAATATGTGAGCCAGTAACAGCATCTAAACATGACAAAATGCAGTGACAGACCTCTAAATTCCATGTTTGGAACTATCACTTTCTCACAAATGCCTGTCAGTGTGTTGCTATCAGCAAACAGCTGTTTGTACGCTGGTCTCTCAGCCACTGATGCAAGAAACTGGATAGCACTGCTCACGAGCTGCAACATTTCAACAATGTTATCGTCGTCAACTTATCGTACACACACAGCCACACCTCTCTGCACACAGTCAATATCTACAGTGCATGTCATTACAGCATATAAATACACTGGACAATGAAAAACTCTAGAGTTTTCACAAATTTCAGATGGTGAGGAGTATGATTCTATACATATTATAAACCATACAATAAATACAGCGCATAAGTGACAGAAACAAAGTACATAATAAAAACAGAACATGTAGTCCCATAGTCAGTATAAGCAGTGGAGCTGGAACTGATTCCAGTCTCTAGGCAGTCATTCCGCATGTGTGCTAGTCATAGTAAGTAAGTATTAAGTAAGTATAATTGATATCACGATGTTCTAATGGCCTAAACAGTCACAAAAGCGCCAAATCATTTTCTGTAGACTGAACAGAACAGTATTGTCTTCAGTGTATTTTGAAACTGTCTTTAAAAGCCAGCAGTAGGTGGCTATTATCTTCCATCATGCCTACAGTTGCCATCACAACTGTGCAGCATCATTCACTGTCCTATTAGTCCCCCCAGAAAAAAGTGCAAAAAAATGGATTTAAAAAAACTGTGCAAAACATACGTAAAATTGTGCTAAAATTGTGCCAAAGTTGCGTGAGCACCATGCACATTGTACAGTTGTAATGTACTAATTTGGCCAGGATTTTGTACGTAAAAATATATAATAAAGTAAAAGTTGTCTGTGAAGCAGTAAAACATACAGCAGTTGAATTTGGTTTTAGATGAATTTTGTTTTTGTCAAATATTTCAAACTATTGAATTTCAAGTGTTAAATGGATAGCAATTTGTCTCACTGAAGACTGAACTGATGCTTTGCCTGTGCGGTGCTGTAATATTATCAGTTTAACACATCAGCTTTACTTTTGACAACTGTGCAATGCACTTTTAATTGGCCCATTGAGCAGTGCATCATATGGTTTTATTTTTCGATCATACTAGATATGATTTGTGATTTCAGTTTTTAATGAATACATTATGATGCAAAGTGTGTGTTTTCTCTGTGAGCATAGTGAATACAGACCACAATTAATGTTGCTTAAACATATCGTGCATCAGTATCTAATAATCACAACTCACAACAGTTAAATTTTGTATCCAAGCCGCCTCAAAACTGACAAAAGTAGACAAAGTTGAGGGAAAATTGCGCTCCACCATAAAAATTGTGTGACTGCTGAAAAATGTCAAAAATGCACAAAAACTGCGCTGCGCAAGATCGCAATTTTATGGTGGGACTATCCTACGGCCAGTTCTATGTAATTTTTTCTGCATTATCTGTGAAAAACTTGCCTGCAGCCTCTGTACAAAACTAGAATGCCTGGGAGTCAAACGAGTGAATGGTTGCTAGTATGACGTCATAACCAGTACAACATGCCATCCACCATGAAATGTTCACAAAAGTTTATCTAACACCAGAAACGCAATTCACCTGGTCATATTTCACGTGTGAGCCAGTGTTAATCAGTAGGTTCCACACAGTCGTGACAAAGCCTGGAAGATGCGAACTGAACTCTTCATCATACTTCTGCGCGTACATCGTGATGTTCTCACAGATCTGTGCCTTCACCTGCTCCAGCAGCCCCGGCTCCTCACGATCCTGCAACCAATCATCAGCATTCCATTCCCAACCATACAGACAGATGGATGCTCATGATGAGGAGCCCACTCGCCTCCACCTCAAAGCTGCAGAAAACCGCTGAGTAAGCGAGTGCATATTTATGTTGGCTGACATGGATGACAAGTCAGCCTGCAACTGTGCAAGATTACTACTGTAAATAAATATTCTTCGTACAAGTTTGGTGAAACTGCACAGCACTGTGTGTGCCAATATAACAATTTAATCAATGACGTTCTATTTTGTAATTTTATATTTCTCCCAAAAATTTGCAATCAATGCTGATTACAAACATCTGCAAAACACTTAGGCCTATCTTGCTCCGCATAATAAAACTAAACATCCTGATATATGGAATGTCTTTCAGTGTCATCATATACGTGAATTGCAAATGTATAGATATGGTCAAGTTTTTTGGCAACACTGTACATACATGTATTTCCCTCAAAACTTGTGCTCTCTCAGTGACGAACACGTGGCCTACTGAGCTACAAGATGTACTAAAAGCCTCAAACTAACCAGCTGAGCAGAAAATTGGTTGTTTCGAGGAATTTTGTTGCAGTACTGATCAGTTAAGTTCTTATTTGTGTTCTGTTTATATTTGTTGCAGGCTGACTTGTCATCCATGAACCCAAGATCAATGAACCCAAGTCTAAATAAATGGTTGCATCGGAATAACACTAGGCACTGCTACTTTTCTGTAAATGCCTTGAATGGTCTTAGATTATTCACAACACCCACAAACTTCTTGCCCGTGAATTACTCTCAATGCATGGACTTTAGCAGCCGAACAATAACAACAGATGAGCTATATTGACTCAAATACAGAACCACCAGCAGTGCACACTACGCAGAGTAGACATTGTGACATTCAGTAGCAAAGATTTACTGGTCCGTGGTCACGTTTAACAAAACAAATATAAACAGAACACAAATAAGAACTTAAAGGCCAACTCCGATGAAAAAAATCGAATCGCCAAAACTATAAGCGCCGTGTAGTATATCTATAGACAAGTAATTTGAGATAGTTAGTTTATTATTGTAACGTCTGTGCGCGAAGAAAAACAACTGTAAAGTTTACGTTATCGAACGAGCCGAGTACCAACTTCTGAGGGAATCTGTGTGATAGATATATGACTATTATATAATGTTTATCCACTCTATGTTTTCATATTTTTGTTTACTTTTAAAGGCCAACTCCAGTGAAAAAATTGAATCGTCAAAACTATAAGCACCGTGTAGTGTATCTATAAACAAGTAATTTGAGATAGTTAGTTTACCATTGTAACGTCTGTACAACAAGAAAAACAAATTTGAAGTTTACGTTATCGAACGAGCCGAGTACCAACTTTGCGTTACGCTGCGGCAACTTTATCCACTCCGCTCCAGGTTTTGCGGTCGGTTCGAATAAGTAAGACCTCACAGGACCATGCAAAGTTTCGAACTCATCTTCGCTAGAATTTTCACTGGCCATTTTTACAGAAACACGATTACAATAAGCCACAGTATATTATAGACATCAAACATCAAACCGGAAACTGAAACGAAAATCAGATCTGCTGTCTGCATCAAAAACGCGAATGTTCTATTTTAGCACAAAATTAATATACCAAAATGCCTTTTTTGTCAAATTACTTAATTTTTGATAAACAATTTATTACATATATTGTGATTTTATACAACCACAGTTCGTTTATTGAAATAAAAAACTTACACTGGAGTTGGCCTTTAACTGATAAGTACTGCAACAAAATTCCTCGAAACAACCAATTTTCTAACATACAAAAGCAGACAGAAATCCAAGAAACAGGGTACAAGACAACAATAGTAAAAGGAGAAACCATAGCATCATCACCTCAGTAACCAGCAGAGGGTTGTTGGCAGTTAAAAGAGTTTGAAAGTGTGTCATCCATGTGGCCATGTTGTCCTCGAAAAACTCCGGCAAATCCTACAACACAATTTTTACACGACACAGCACTAGCAGTATATCTACTAAAGGTAAAGTGTGCCCTGGTCATCCTGTGTGGCTTGCTCAAAGTGCTCTTTCCCTTTCTTAAAAGCCACCAAGTCTGTACAGTAGTCACAGATTACAGATATTTTTTGACATTCTTGCCTATCAAAGAAATTGATCTCAACGCACGAACATGAGTAATCTTAACATAAATTATGCGACACATCCATGCTAGTAATTGTTCTAGTACAGCACGCACCATGCTGGGCCAATGTGACCAGCAGCTGATCTGTGATGATACTAACATACACACTACACAGTCCTATTACAATTAATAGATGGCTTGAAAAACCAACAACTGGTAATTATATTGTGCTATATATTTGTGTGTTTGTGAGTAAATGTATTTAGCATCAATCCAGCTTCTGGCTGCAAATGTACTTATTAAATTCTGTACCTTGTCTCGTCTTATAAAGAACACCTTGTCACAGAGCTAGCCTCCTAATATGACAAAAAATCTAAGGAAATGTGCTCCTCTCACAATACATCATACACTGTTGCAACATCACAGACCTGGAAGTTGAGAGAGTAGAATATTTTTGCAATAAGAACGAGCGAGCTGTAGATAAGTTTCACAGCATCTTTGTTGCTGGCATGCGTAACTGAGAGCTCCATTGTCGTCTAGACACATAAACAAAATCATTCGCAACTATGACAACTTCTGTCTGCAGGTGTGACTACCCAACATAGCACACGGGTAGAATCATTGCATACTGGTTTATCAAGCAAACTGTCAGAATAATCTCAGAGCACTGCATACCACTGTTCTTAATGTTAATTATTTACTGACACACCCAAGTCCCAGGTAGTTGAAGCCGTTGCAACCAGTGTCAGAAATGACAATCTTACGACGTTATGAACACAAAAGGGGCAAAAGGCAAAAAGAGACGGGACATGAAAAAATTAGCAAGAAATGTCGACAGAAACAATTGTTTATAAGCTACACACAACAAGTCAGTGGTATCTTGCTGAAGAGACTCAAAACAGAATGGAATGGAATGACCTAAGTCAAGATTTCACCAATCATGCCACTGCACTCACTCCTGTAGCAAATTATGGGCATTAACACACATGCGCCACTAATTTAAAAAAACATCAAATGCGAATAACGAACCACTCGATGCTCAAAGTAAAATATACAATTCACGTTGTAAGTCGCACTAAAAAAACGTAGAAATTACATTGAACAGATGAGTTAATGGCACGGCGAAGTTGTCAAGGACAAACTTTATTTCCCGCCAGAGATTTTCCGACTTGAACTCGAACCGGTATCTGAAAACGTAACACACAACCCCTTACTGTACACTGATCAACTTGCCATATTCGACCCGCTACTCACTACGTGGCCATTACATTCTACCCAGGCTTTTAATACTCATGCCACACATTTGTACACCTATTTTAGCGCTACCAATTCGCTTGCGATTTTATGCGCTTTACAAATGTACTTTAGATTAGATTAGATTAGATTTTGCCTGTTCTAACTCTTTCCTGTTGTTAATACATGTACTATAAACTGTTATCTTAAATTGCACTTTTTAAACACATATTTTAGCTCCACTCCAGTTTATCTCAAATTTTCCCCTCCTACTGGTAACTTTTGTATTCCCAGGCTGGCTGGCTTGGCGTTGATTGATCGACTGAAAACACTAATTAATGTAAACATGCTCACAATGAACACTACTTACCTGTGAGCAGACATAATATATGTAAATTGCCTATGACCACTATAATTGCCTACGGCTACTATACAACCTCCACCCAAGAAGTCTAGTACAGCAATAATAATAAAATAATGCAATTATCATGCAAATAAAAGTTTACAATGTATCTTTTCTTTGACAATGACAAACACTATTTGGCAAGACTGTGACCTTTTCTTGTAATTACGGTGCCATTTAGCAGCATCTGAACTCACATACAAAATGCGTTAAACAATTTAACTGAAAAGTACCTTTTAAATAGTGAGTGTGCAGTATGCAGAACGCCGTTGATGACGTGAAAGTCGCCGCTCTGGAACTTAGCAACAAGCTCTGGAATCAGTTCTGGCCACTTGCCGGGAAAGTCTTCATGGCCAATGTAACCAATAGCATCACTCAGCTTCAAACCAATGCAGACAAACACGACTTGCTATCACAGTAACTGCTTTCGATACAGCATGATATGTAGGTATTAGATTACCACAAGTAACTCATATCTTTAAACATTTACATATTTACATTAATAAATACTGCCTATTGTAAAATTTATCCAGTTTTTAGCGAATGTTAACTCACATTCACCTTTGCTATATGTCGTCGTAAATCCGTCCGTCTGTCTGTTGTCTGTCGGTCCGTAACGTTCGTACACCCTACTCAGGCGACTGAAATTTTTGGCAATGTTTCTGCACCATTTGGTACCTTATTTATCTGTTAACAACCATGCAAAATTTTACTGAGATTGCCACAGGGGAACCCCTCTGTCGGGGGCTGAATGCAAGAGGGGTAGCCAAATGTAGGGATTTTGAACCTTTTGAAGCCTATATCTTGGAACGGTGCAAGATAGGAGTAAGTTAGTATTAATCACTAATAGGAAGTCGTATACGAGCTTTCGATTGGTACCCAAATCGGTGACCTTGAATGACTTTGAATGGCATAATAGCCCTACCCACAGAGTAATTTTGTCGAATTCGGTAGCTTTTGGGGCGCATTATGTAAAAGTGGTTGAAGATAGACCTATACTTTCTGTGGCAGAAATGTAGCCCAGGGAATGTAGTTTTTAATGCTATATGATTTATGGCGACATTAGCAGGGGATCACCCCCAGTGAGAGCGTTAAATTAAGGCACTCCCCTCTTGCAAGAAAAAAGTTGACCAATAATCAGCCATAAGGTGGAAACGGTGCAAGATAGGAGGCAAGTTAGTATTAATCACTAATATGAAGTAGTATATGGGCTTTCGATTGGTACCAAAATCGAACTTGAATGGCGTAATGGCCGTTACATTGCGTTATTTCACTGAATTTGGTAAACCTGCGTTTCATTGTATTTTCTCTACAGAAAACACAGTGATAGGGCTATGTCTTGCGACAAAGAGTGTCGACGTGTGGTGAATTTATGCGCGAGTCTATTATATTCTGTAGTACGTGTACGATGTCGTCGTAAAGAAAGTTCATGTTCGCTATCTCATCTCCTGATGAGCTTCTTGTTATTATCAACTGACATAAGTAGTGTAACGGAAGTCAAATTCGACATCTACGTGTACATGAATCATTTCACAAACTACAAAAAGTAATGATAAATACTCGTAAGGTAACAAAATACTTAACAAACACAATGTATTACTGATATCCATATCAACGATCAAAATAACACACTAGCGCATTATAGTGGTTAACGCAACACATCAACTAATATAAATCTTGAAACGAGTCAATTCTGAAGCACTAACTTGCTTCTGTATCTGTTCCGGACTCTTCAACATAAGCGTCACAATCGTGTTCTTCACAGTCTGTCGATCATCTGCATGTATCTTGTCAGGCCCATCTTCCGGCTTTACATAGTTATATCCATGGGATTAACAGGGCTCTAGACTGATCACTTTACTATGCGATACCAGTCATTATAAATTTCAATGAAGTGGACACAAAATCATTGGTAGGTTCAATTAAATAAAAAAGGAGTTAAATAGATGGAAATGTTTTCAAGATGCAAGACAAAATCACAGACGTGTATTTCCTCTCAGTTTTAGTTATCTCACAAACGCTGATGACAAAAGCATTTTTGTACACTTTTTCTTGCTACATCAGCATCTGATATTTCATGTTTACCCTTCTCAAACAATCTTAATTCTGTCCTACTAAGAACATCATTTTACAACAACAGTAACTTAAATTATACAAAATAAGAATTAAATACAAGCCTTTTTTCACAGATCTACTGTAAGTCTACTATTTGTCAAATTTACTAATTTACACTGTCATTATTACAAATGTTACAGTTTGTTGCATATAGTAATACATTACATATATATCAGTAATCAAAAGTTAACTGAATCCTAGCTATATCATCAGCATTAGAACACTGCTTCATCAAAGCTTACAAGTAACTTTTATCTGATACTGTCTACCAACACCAAGCCAACTTAAATCTATCACGTGGCCATGGCATGGAATTAAATATTAATGATAAATGAATTACTTAATTTGTATGATGTCATCAATTCATAATATCAGTGGACATTGGAAATTTAAATCAACTGGTCTAACAGTAATCACTCATTTAAGACACCATCTTAAATTACACTTCTTGATATATTTTAGCTCCAGTTTATCATATATATTTTGTTGACATCTGACATGTTTGGCATTAACTAGTTTTGACCGAATCATTTTTAAAGCAAAACACACTGTACAGTATTCACTATGCAGTAACATGTGGTTGTGGAAAGAGTATTACCATTACCATCATGGTATGCAACGATTATCTGCTTACCACTTTCCAGTTTCGTTTGACAAAGTTCTTGAATGTAATGCTGGCACCAACACGAAGGTGCATGTCAACATCTGCCTTGTCAATGAGATGCAGAAGCAACAACAAGTAGTTCTGACTTCCTTCCACCGACTCCAGGAACTTCTCGGCTGATAAGATTCACAGCAGACAACACATTACAGGCAATGAAACAGTATACATACAACATCAGAAGAGACATTATGATGTCAGTCAATGTATCTGAATACGTAAGCAACATAAAACAAATCTTGTCATTTGACCGTATTACAAGTACAACGAGCGCAGAACAATGCAGCTCAGATTGACAATCTGACACCAAGCGGGTTCAAGCTGCTGTTGAGCAGAGAATCATCTACAAGATGGCAGTGCGTTGGTGCCAGCATTACATTCAAGAACTTTGTCAAAAGAAACTGGAAAGTGGTCACGTTCAAGACATGGTACGCTGCAACACCAGCCTACCTCTGTCGCCACATGAAGACCTGTCACTACATGCAAATTCTGCTATCGTCTGGCACTCGTCTGCTCGCTCAACCTTTCAGGAGAACCGACAATGAAGGGAGTGGTTTCCGTCATTTTGCACCTGCTCTCTGGAACTACCTTCATTGACAGTTTTTTAAGTCTAAGCTTGTACCTTGCTTATGGTAGCAAACAATGACAAGTAACAACAAGTAGCAAACAGTGACATAAACTGGCATGCTGTCACTGCCTCTGAAGTTACAACCTTACATGGTGGGATCAAAATGTGTATATTATCATTATCATTATTACAACTAGTGTCAGACCAATAACGACATCGGACATCGGATATTGGCATATCCGCTGCTATCTGAACTATCCGGGATGAAACGGCAAGGGATGAAACGGCAACTGCACTTCGATATCCAATCTGCCTAATCTGCGGTGTCTGGTTTATGACATCGCAGTGGCTGCGATAACCGGACACCAGAACCTTCCGTGTAAGCGAGGCGGTCATAAAATGCTGCTGCATGGAGGCACCACTGTGTGGGGAGTGTACTAGTTCTCAACTGTTGGGCAGTCAGCAGTCAGGGTAACTCTCTCAGTTGTCACTGCTGCAGCACAGCGCTATATAGACAGCACAGCGAGCATGAGAATAATAAAATTAACAGACTTGACAAGCTAGGCAACACTAGCCACCGCCGATGTGGTCGCGCCGCTGACATCGTTGGTGGTCCATATACACATCGTGGGTGGGGAGGTAACGTGGGCAGCATTAACACTGATGCGTGTTTCGACACGTGTGCGTCCCAGGGCAGCAGTCGGATGGTCAGCAGCCGGCTGGTTCTCGGAAGGGTCATTATGATGGCTGATACTGGCACTCACACACAGCAGCCTTTGATTGCTGTTGGTGATGATATAATCGTTGAGCACTTTGTTAAGTGATCGACGCAAGCGCCAAAGATGATGACTGATAGCTCAGGGCTGTAACATGATCACCAACACTCGTATTATTACACATTACACTGTAGACAGAATAGACAGACGATCGGTAGTATCAGATACCAGTATCGGTTATCAGCCACATCACTTCTTAGATATCTGATATCGGTAGTTCCAAAAATTAGCGTATTGGTCTGACACTAATTATAATTATTAATTATTTCAATTATGTCAATCAGATATTAGCTATCTGCACATACTGAATACAGAGACCTGCATTTAACTGCATGTTATGTTAACGTTATGTTAACATCTTCTGAAGCAGCTGTAACAGCAACAACAACAACTGCTTTGCCATACCATTCACACAGACCAAGGGTGCATTCTCGGTGTCAGCACAAGTGTCTGGTATATACTGGTATGCAGTCATCAGACAGTCCAGCTGCCTTCAAACACTGGCGCAAAACAACTTCTTATCTGTGCTTTTAACAGTGACAGTGCGATATTGTCATCCTAGCCTAGTGGCCGAGCGCCTCTACATTTACTGAGAGAGTTAGCGCACTATATATATTTAACTGTACACAGTATTATAATGTGTAATAACCAAACCTCCACGGCGCTCGACTGGATCTGGAGACAGTGTCTTCTGTAGATAACCGGCCAGTACATGCAGATTTCCATCAGTAATTTCCATGATGCTGACGACTTCCAAATAAAAACAGTCTGTCACAAAACACGATAAATTTTCTCTCTCAGATTCTTCACTTTACTGCCATATGAAAAATACATGTATAAGGCCTAAAAACACATGAAGGGGCTTCTACTCAAAACCCAAGAAGCTATGATTACAATGCACAAAAATGTAAGCACACCAGGTCACCTTACCTAAGCATATTTATTACCTAAGACATAATTTATGTGATGTTATAATCGATCAAACAAGCTAAATTAATAGCAGTATTTACAGGACTACAGTATTAATCAATTTAAAAACTGGCTATTATTAAGGCAGCCAAGTACTTAGGGTTCATGTTGTAGCCCAACGAGCCAATCGATATATCGTGGCATTTCATATTGCGGTATCGCGACACTGCACGATATTTACTTACCAGAAGATGGTGGTCAAGCGATGTCTCCCTGAGCTGCTGAAGAATACACTACAGAGTAAACACAGGAAGACAGAAAGTGAGGGCAAACACAGGGGCACTTATAAAATAAAAAAGCTCAACAAAAGTGAGAAAATGACAATGCATAAGATGTAAACAAATCGATAAGAAAGGATATATTCGGATGAATGTTAAGATTAGAATTAAACTTAGCGTTAACCAAGGAACGAAATAGCCACGGAGTGAATTTGCCAGGGAACGAATTGGCCAGGCTCCTACTGGTAGACCCATGAGCCGTAGCCGTAAGCCGCTACGGCTGGCTGAAGACATCCTACGGCTGGCTAGCCGGCTAGCCGCGGCTTACGGCTGAAATCGGCTGACAACAGATTGTCGAAGGTCACGCTCGAAACATTTTGTAGGCGACTTAAGACATTTTTGTTTAACTGTTAATGCTACTAATTTGAGCGCATTTGCGGCAGTGCGACGTTGCGTTATACAAATGATCGTAATCATAATAAAAATAATAATAACAATAATAATAAG
>Ga0049105_1000372_pt1 | contig 14815 bp, 6 predicted proteins | sample WorMetvaBAHAMAS1_FD_61260 | JGI IMG/M metagenome (GOLD analysis project Ga0049105, IMG submission 61260) | Worm MetaG Olavius vacuus BAHAMAS.1 | ecosystem: Host-associated > Annelida > Digestive system > Unclassified | place: Germany: Marburg | collected 2013-04-09
CGGGTGGCCGCCAACCCTCAGACCAAACCAACCGATTTGGGCTGTGAGTCCGCCGAAAGATTGGCTGCTACCATCCGCAGACACCATCGCCATTTATTATTATTACTCAGCTCGTAAGCCCAACTAATAAGAGATCAGCAAATACAGTGAAAAGCGGATGGTGAAATTTATGACATGTGGACACTGTGAGGAATGCTGCCAAAAATGCCAAATCATGCTATGAAAAATGTCATTTTCTGCTGCTGAAAATCACAGGCTCATTCATCGATGTTTGACAGATAGCAAGCATTATGTTTAGTCTACCACATCTATGATATAACTCGACAATCATGTTCTCACTCACCATTATCAATGCATCCACTGTCAGAAGACACCAGTAAGTTTCTTAGCCAATGTTATTAAATTATTCTCAATACGATTTTAATCACTGTCACACTGAAGATATCGCTACACATATAGCACTTGAACCCTGGGGATTTTGGTTCACAAATTTTACTTCTTAGCAGCACTGACATTATGGCGACAAGCTTTACGATACCAATATGAAACAGTTTTAACATGCTTCCAAAATTATTTGTGAAAGCACACAAGTGGTGTCACAATAAAAATCTGTATAATGGCAATGAGCTGTTTGAAATGTCAACTGATTAACTCTCTGCCACCTTAACTTGTTACCAGCCAACAAAGAGTGTGTTATAATTTGACAAAGATGTAACAGGTAGCAGAACACCAGCAACATTTAACATATTGTGACAGGAGATACTAATGCTATATACATGTTAAAATCCAATATTACGCGTAAAACATTTATGTTTTGTTTAAGTATCAATGTAGCATTTACATACAAATCTGTTGATGTTGTCGCAGCACCTTGCGTTCCTTTGCCAACTGCACAACAGAACAATATGTGACAACAGTACACGACGAGAAAAACCATGCAACTATGTTGTGTCGTCATCATCATCATCATCTTTATTAGAAAGCTGGCAAAATGCAACTCGTACACAAAAAGCAATAAAAGTATGCTAGTACGTGCACAATTATTATGTGTACAATTGTACAACTACATCCCATGTTTGTAAAATGCAGTTAAAAATAACAACAATCAATTTTTATTCAGTACATAATAAGTGAATGGATCAAGGTAACCGCATTGACCTTAATAAATGTAGTTGCTCTATGCTGAGCCTGGTTAGTACTGGGATCGGTGACCATTTGTCAGTTTGAGTCATTTTCAACCATCCTGATGTCAATCACCCAGGTTAACTCAGCCTGGCCATCCTACTGGGGTACGCAAAATGAGTACTAGCAAAAGCTGGGGAGTAAACAGGCACACCAACCGAACCCGATGCACTAGCCAGCTTAGTCTCACATGCAACATCAAAATAAGAAGCTAAATGAAAAAATACTGAAACAAAAAATCAGCTGAGCAAAATGAAACCGTTAATAGTACGAGATACCATAGAATCAACTGTTTAAAACTGTCTAAAAGTTTATAAACCTAGGAAAAATTACTTTTACTTTTTTTTACATGAGAAGTGATATCAATTAAACCAGAACAGTGGAAAAAACTAGAAGGTTAAACCAAAGACAACTCCACGATATCAAACCTAGTCAAATACTTTTGCCCGTCATTGGTTTTATCACACTAAAGTCACATTGATGAAAACTTACAAACTAAACAACAAACCGACCTGCATCTCGCTTCTTGCCCTTTCTCTTTCCACGATAATACGAGCGTTCTCGCAGCGGCATCCATCGTTCAGGATCCGGAGTCGAATTCGGATCACAATTCTTTGGTAGTTTAGCTACAAACAGAAAAAAGATGACAAATCTTAATGCATGTCACGTATTCACCATATACCCATGTGTACTGTACAGTGGATCCCTGTGGAATGCCACTACTGAACATTACTAACAGAACTACTGGTAGCACATACAACAGACACTTCAGAAAGAAACACGTTTGTTCTATGTGTGGACTTACAATTTAACAATGTGCCCGACAACATATGTTCTGTGACTGATCCTCTTTCAGACAATGTTTAAATCACATTATTTTAGACTGGCTTTTAACACCTGTTAACACTTTACATTTGCTCGAATTTTCTTCAATTTTTATTTTCATTGACTTCTGTAATGCACCCATGTCCTATTCGTAATAGGCGCACTATAAATCCCATGATGATGATGATGATACAGACCTTTCTTCTTCTTTTTCTTCTTCTTCACGACGACATCAGTGACATTCCGACTGTAAGTGCAGAAAGCATAAACCAGACATCAGTTATCATTAAAGACACACAATATCTCTGACATTCACATTATCAATCTAGCACCACATAACATGCATCATCTCTGCCCGAGTAATATCTCTAAACAGTTGAATGGTTTGATAGAAAGGGTTTGTTAACTCACCATATGCATTCCCATAGCCAATCATACAGTGAGTGCCTGAGTAGAGTTTTATATCTGTCTTGATACATCATGGATCAATACACAGATAAGCCTTCAGACAAACGACTAGGGCATTATCCAGAAAAATCGCTCCATGTAATCAGATACGAGCCAATAATGTAAATGGTGCTAATACAACATTTTAACAGAGAAAAAGCTCAAACACTGCAGTGTGTTAAAGATGTCACTTGGACAGAATCTGGACCATGGCTCTATCAAGCCGACACAATCTGTAACTGCAGAAAGGACAAGACAGCATGACTAAATTACTCCCAGTCTTGTTTTCAGAAAATCAGGAGCGATTTTCCCAGAAATTAATCTCAAAACAAAAACCTTGCACACTCTGCCTTCAAACACATTATTTGGCACATTCAAGAGCTGAACCCAGTCCACGCTGATGTATTGATTAAACACCAGCATGAACCCTCCCGATTGACAGGTTAAATACATTAAAGCACCAGCCGTCTCTATAATGATCTGCCACCTGATGTCACCTCAGCTCCTTTCCCTTCCGTGTGTGGTGTCTGTGGAAGCAGAGGCTTGATGTATGCTGTAATACAATATACCGGCCCTGCTGCCAGCTGTATCCAGGAGTTTAGCACTGCATTGCATTGCATTTCTTGCCCTACGACAAGCTACTGAAGTGTAGCCCATTTTATCTCAGCTCCACTGTGCATTGTTTTTCTGAATCACCTTAAAACCTACCTTTTCCCAATCATTTCCTACCGAAGTGTTTTCAGCTTCAATGGTTCTGTACATTACGTACAGTGGTTTAGCAATCCCGCACAATGGGCCACTCTGAATAATGCTAACATAATGTAATGAAATTAATTACAGAAACAAACACCAAAAGTGAGCAAGGCACCGCAAGAGACGATGCACAACAACGAACCTCGGTGATGCAACGCCGGCACGAGGCGACGTTTCTGACTTTGATGTTGTCGTCTTCTTTGTGTATTTGGAACTGAGCAGACTAAGAGATGACTCGAGACCGTCAACGTCAATGTCCCTAGCAAGCTTATTGACGGGCGGCAGCTGCCGGCTTACACTGCTCTGTTGTCAAAGACTATACAGTGTGAACCATCAGCAAATACAACTGCACATCTGGAAATAATACTGGACATCCATAGCTTACAACATCGTCTCCAAAATGACCTATTACGTGTCGAGGCTGTAGAACCTTACTCAGTTAACTCACTGGTTACAGGCACCAATCACTTCTCAAACTAAAAACTAATAATTGGTATTTTGTCTACACAGTGGTGAACGATCAATCCACTATTACTAATAGAAGGCACGACCGAGAAAAACCTCAAAATACCTCCGAGGAAACTGGACTTTACCATACCCACATCTATCAGTGTTGAGACCCACCAAACACTTTGTAGGTCATATCGGGGACAGGTTTCTACAAGTCAAATAACCCAACCAACAATGTCAATGCGCTGAAGGAAGATAGGGTCCTAAGGATTAGGCTTCATTCCCACCAGGTCCACCCCACCGTGTTACAATAATATGACATATATGCAGTGTGAAAAAAAAACACAAAAATACAAACACATAAACACATCTGTCTCTTTCTGCAGTTATATTCAGCAAATTAAATGATGGTGATATTGACTGCGATCCACAGAAGACGTAACCTTATCGTCGAGGCCTTGTTAGTCTGTGTCCAGTGCACTTACAGATATAACCTGACGAACATTACAAAATTCTAACACTTCTGTTAGTTTCCGAGAGTTACCTGGTAAATGGTTGCAGTAAGCAAGGATACGCGCTGGCTTTCTGTGGATCAAACATGGAGTAAGCCGATATCAGCTGTGCCAGAGTCTTCAAGTCATTTGGATTTTGCCTACAACATGACACATGCGACATTTCTCAACCAATACACTAGCCACGGCCATCAATGCTCTCGTCAACCAACTGTCTGAACGAAAGAAATGGATTGAGCATTGATTGAGCAAGGTTTATTGTCCCACCAAACACATCATAGGTCATATCGGGGACGATTTTTATAGGTCATATAACCAAACCAACAGTGTCAAAGCACTGAAGGAAACCAGTTGGTCTTGCAGATAAGGCCTGTATCCCACCAGGACCACTCAACCATGTTACAATAATACAACTCTAAAAACCACCTCTATGCATGGCGTAAAAGTCCCAATGTGACAAACCCAATCTGCTGGACCTGTAAGAACTGCTCATATAAGTGTGCTGCTGACTGTGAACATTGTGTCATACAACCCATCACGGAGCAGTTCTGATAATATTCCCTCTTAACCTCCAGACAATCACCATAACTCGGATGTTGTCTAGCGGATGGTAGGGGAGGCTGACATTTATGGGGCAGGGACGCCACTTCCTGAGATCAATAAGTGATCCTGTTTACCCCCCAAAAAATGGCCCCACCCACTGAGGTGTCTGTCACTGAAAGGATGAAAGTCTACGGTAAGTTTGTTCAATACATCTGAAATAACAGAAGAATCAAACCATAAACTGCAAATCAGAAGTTACAGAAGCAAATTTAGTGAAAAATTATCACTATCACTCTTATTAGCTCCTATAACAGTTCAAGAAGTCCATACTGCTACACTTTATGCTATCAGAATGTCCCGAAACTTCCAAATCTATGACATCTATGCAACCACAACTACCTGTGCAGCTGCTGGAGCAGCTCAGCCGCTACTTGTGGGCTGCCGAGTCGCAGGTGAAACTTGGCACTGGCGCGAATTAGCAGCGGAAGATTGGCAGAGTCGGGCTGCAAACAAAATAACTGACACTGCTGTAATCTGTAGATTTTACATGTTGAGTGAGAGTGAAATAAAATAATAATAAGACTTTATTAAGCCACACATCAAACTGACGCCAGATGACAGTACAATTAAGTTGTTAAAGGCTACCGGAAAAGACATATGTCCATCGAGATGACCATCTTTTAACTAACGACAGCTAACACTAAATAACAAAACTCTCGGCAACACTTGTGACTCACAAAACAGCACACTTACGTCATTATTTTGATACCAGCTGATCGCCTTACTGAATACATCTGCTGCTGCAGTCTGGTCTTCCTGACTGGAGTACAGAGTCACCAGTGCGCCCACCTGTATGATGAAATACTAATTATGTCATCACTGTGTATTGACATATGCCATCTACCATGCACCACAGCCAATTAGTTCAATGGTAAATAAAATATAAAGGTGAAATATATACACATTTATATACCACCATAAGGTTATAACTTCAGAGGCAGCAACAGAGAGAGTTTATGCAAGACACTCTTGCCTGTCTCGCAAATTCATCTCAATGCATGCACTTACAATGATCACAGGCTTCTCATACAGCATTACTGCAGTGAGGTTGGTTTCGGGTTTGGATATATTTATGAAACTTCTGCTTTAGCAGTGTGCACAGCATACAGGCACTTAATAACTCCATTTTCTTGTGTTTAGTTGTTTAAGACCATTGTTTCTGTATGCACAGCTTCCAAGCAGCACTGACTGCTATGGCTATAACTAACATGGATAATGTGTCCAGTGCATAACCTGTGCTAGAGCGACTAAGACGCTCGGCTTGGACACAGGTTTAAAAGAACGTCACCAAGCAGGCACTACAGAGAAAAAGGGCAACCAAGAAATACCAGTCTCAGGGTTCCCACTATATTTTGGTATTGAAAGTCAAGGATTTTTCAAGGACCCTGAAGCTGCATTTTCAAGGACCAATTCTCGACGCACGTTTGCAGCACGAACAGTATTACAGCAATATTTAATATCTATTTCTGTGATTACGGGAGTTTTAGTGGATAAAAAACAAAACATGACAATTATTAGCAAATCTTGTTTTAGGCAAAATACCTGTTTAATGAAGTTGCTGATATCGTGCAGTTTGACTTGGTGAATTCAAGGACTTTCAAGGACCTGTGGAATTAAATTCAAGGACTTTCAAGCACCTGTCCTGTTTTCAAGTACTTTCAAGGCCTTGAATTTAGCAGAAAAAAATTCAAGTACTTTCAAGGACTTTCAAGGATGCATGGGAACCCTTAAGTCTTTATTAGTAGGACAGTTTAACTGCATCGAACTATAAATGATCTTGTACTGTGTGCTCAAGATTGTAACTGTCTGTGGCAAGGCCACAAGCAGTGAAAGGCAAAGAGAAGATCGGGAGAATGTTGATGCACACACACCACGCCGGGTGAGTAGCTGAGGTCGCCAAGAGACTGGAGGACGTCACACGCCTGGTAGATGTGTTCCTGGTAAAGGTACAACTGAGCCAGTGCCAGCTTCAGCCGCAGCATGTCAGCTCCACCGTCCAGCTGTGCCTGCATCAACATATCATCGTCATGACAAGTCTTAGTTAAATAGTCCGACTGTTTTTGATTTAAGAACCACAACCTCACTGGTTTCCTTTTACCCCATTAATTACAGTCTACCATCAGTGTAGATGCCTATCACCACAAACATTACCCCGAGTATTATAATTACTATCTCGCAACTCACTTGCAAGCATTCGATGGCCTGAGCTGTGTTCTTCTGACGTACATACAGCGCAGCCTGGATCAGACCTGGCGTTTCACAGTCTGGGTATGATGAGATCAACGACTCAGCTAAACTCTGGCACTGCTCCACCTAGCACGTTACAGATCACACAATAATCATACAAAACACACAGTACACACAGGCCTGGGCATTACACCTAAGTGCTGGTACAACACAGAGATCAACAACAAAATTAAATTACATATACTAGAGTTGTGCCATATCATAATCTGCACCTGTCCAGTGTGCATGTACAGCAGACATTCATTGAGTGAGACGGTCTGTCGCTGGTTTGATGTTAATTTCTGCTGCACGCCTTCCAACGTCGCCACTTTTATCTTCTTCTTTGAATCAAATACATTCTGATCCTACATCACAGATACTGACCATTATCTACACACTCAATATTACGATCCAGCTGTGTTTGCCTAACTACAAATATTCCATCTGTAAAAAGCACACCTGTTTGACTAAGGCTGCAGCGACCTTTTGCTTTTAGGCAACGTGTGCAAATTCTTCTAAACAGCCTTTCACTGAATGCATTTGAGTGGAGCCATTGTGGTGTTTCTGCGATTCTGAATACGTCTACATAACTTACTTACTCTCTTACTTGCATCAAAAACTGCAATTAATAACTAATATTTACCACCAAAATGTGTTGCATAACAAATCTGAATTTCGTAAAAAAAAATCAAACAACAATTTCTCAATCTAGACTATATCTACTAAACCTGAACAGCACAAATTTAGTCGGTTCTAAAATGACAACAACTACGACAAACGTCATCATTAGCATCACTGTAACACCTGACTATGTTAATGTAACTGCAATAGCAACCTTGTTCAGAGTGATAATATTGTTAGATGCCACGGCTGCCAATGCAATGTCGGCTTGTCTGCAACCAGATACACATAACAGCTACAGTACATGTTATGGTCTTATGCAGCCAAATAATTGTAATATTTCCTAGTCTCACACCAGGGCAGTGGCTGTTGTGTGGCTTAGTGGTTATGTCACTGTGCACATCAAAAGAGCTAGACTACACCAAGCTAGGTAAGTACCAGGATGGGTGACTGTTCATGGGTAGACCATCTTGTCATGACCAATGCTACGGGAAGAAAAGGCAAGTTTAGAGCTAGGACCGCTCGGCATTAAGTAAGTCAAAAATATTTTAAAAATTAACCAAACCAACAAAAATTGGTCGATTAATTTTTTTCAGATAATCGCTTAATGAACTGTTAAAATCTGCAGCCGCAGTGTTCAGTAAATGCCTAGTTCAAACGCACAGAAATGCTGCATACGAGAACTAACAAGATAACAGCTGTTCACCTCTGTTTCATCACTTGATTGTAGAGTTTCACTGCAGACTCGTTCTGGCCGAGCTTCTGCTGTGCATACGCCATCTGTGTCCTGTGGCAGATGAATACAACAGTACAGCATACGTACAGGTGTCATAATACCAACATTGCAGCAACACCAACGAATAACACAGTCATTGTAAATTTTATTTTTATTTAAAATTTTTCAATATCCAGAGCACACTCATATCAAGTCCTGTGACAGCTGACTCCAACTCCGAGTCCAAAATGCTTTGAATATACTGAGCTGCCAAATGACTGACACATTTATTAGTTACACCAAATAACAAAATGTCAACAAACGTTATGCAATCATAAGTAAAACATCTATGGTGTATGGATCTATGTCTACGGATCTATTTCTATGGTTAGATAACTGATCCACAGTTATCCAAATGTTGTCAACATAACTGGTAAAAGATGACTATAAAGTTAAGGTTGAGCAAAGTTAAATGTCTCACCAAACACATTATAGATCATATTGGGGACAAGTTTTTATGGGTCAAATGACCCAACCAACAGTGTCAAAGCACTGTCATGTCCATCTTACCATGTTACAATAATACAAAATATACGGTATGCAGTATATAACAAAAACACACAAAATACACACAGATAAACAAAAATAAATCTACACAGAGTGAAATGGGCCCAGTGTGACAAACCTAATCCAGAGAACTGTAAGAACTGCTCATCTAAGTGTGCTTATAAATGTGCACAGCTTCAGTACACAATACAACACAGAACAGTACTGATAATCTCCCTTCTTACCTCCGGACAAACATAAAAAAACTTGATAAAGGACTTGCTGATGGAACTTCCAAGTTCAGGTCCTTTCAGTTCGAATTCAAGTCGAAGTACAAACTCAGTCTAGCATAGTGGTTCTTAACCATGTTAGTCCTGTGGCCTCCACAATAATAACTTCAATGCTTAACTTTGTACAAAAAAAGAAAAATTTAATTTATTGCTCAACAATGACAGAAAGAGCGAGGAGATGAGAACATTAATAACAAATAACTTTAAATTTAAAGCTGCCAACAAGAGACACAAGGAGAACCTCACCATATCATGCTAAGTTCAGTTTCGCAGTCTTCAGCTGTAGCATCTGCATCTTCTTCGTGCATTTTACGACACAGCTCTGCATACACAGACACGAAATTATACTGATATAATGTTTACTTAGCCTACCTGACATTTATATGTTTAAACTAATCTTTCCTACTAATTAAAATCAATCAACCAATCCAATCAATAAATCAATCAATCAGTAATTTTTATAGTGGCAAAAGTAGCTGCTGCCACTGCTAGGACCACTAAGAGTGTCACAGTAACACAGTTGGACAACAGTTACAGTACAACATCTGGGTAGGACTGCTGGAGCAGATAATGTTTCAGTTGGTGCCAAAATGTCGACAGTGAATCAGCCAGCATAACGTCGAAAGGCAAGCTGTTCCAGAGTTCGGCAGCAATGACTGGGAAGGCTCGACTGCCGACTGTAGTCATAAAAAGCAACGCACAGACAACAGTAATGACACTACAGACCAGCAACTGCTCAGTGCTCCAACTATTGATGTAATGGGGCAATCCAAACGTGCACCCATAAACTGCAGATCTCAATTTACAAATCCGTACGTGGGCAACTCCATAAACGAAGCATTACTAAGGTATCATTTTATCCTCTGACAATCTTTTCAGCTACGATAGTGTCTTACTCTTCCCTGATCATTCGGTTATGCTGTCTAACCATCATTTCTGTGATCGGTCTTGCAGTCACAGGCCTTGCATGGGACCAACTACATGTCACTTTTCAGTGAGGCGAGGTGCCATGTGAGTGACTCTCTTCTGGTTGACTCTTTCTACAATAGACATATCTGTGTTGTGCTGAACGTATGGGATCTTCATGCTCTTACATTAGCACACAACTGACATTATACAACAATTAAAACTGGTTTTTGTTAAGTATTTTGGACCGATGACACAACAACCAAGTTCAGTATATAATGCACGTTATTCACATACATCAAATATCAAGGCTCAGAAAAATCAGATACAGTAAACTCAACCTTCTGCTTGCTGCAGCTTGTCTAATGCTTCACCATATTCTTCACGTCCGATAAGTACGCAAGCCGCATTATAGCACAGTTCGTACGTATCTTCTCTTACAGACACGTTCTCCTGTGACAGTTAAATCACACAAAGCCGTTGTCAAAAGTACGTCGTAAAATAGCGGCTGTTTCTTGAGTATCTTTTCACCATTCTTGTACTGGTCAAACTCTGCCAATAACTAAGACAACTCAGCTGTCTGTGCCGTCATCATAATATCACTGTATCCCGATGTGTTCCTAACTCTCACTCTGTAAAGTGCCCAGCAGTGTCTTCGTGATAAAGTCACTCTAATCAGTATATTTTCAATACCAATCATCACTAGAATTACCATAATAAAATAACAACAACAGCAACAACACACTGTGTCCAGATCAAAAGTGGACTCCAAAATAATTTGCTATAATTTAACAAAAAATTGTCAGATTTGGCTGAAATTTTAGACGTGTACACTTGAAAATAAATCAACAAGAACTGGCATGTAGTTTAGAGAAATATATAAATTGATGTCAATTTTATTGGCATTTAAAGTACACCACTAAAAATATAAATTTTCTAACATAGCAGCCCGTTCACAACATGATCTGTCTTCTTCTGCCGCTTATTCAAAAATGACATAAACCAGTTTCTGTTTGAAAACTTTGACAAACTTCCTCGTATTCGTGTTGCAAATCTAAATAATAATAATAATAATAAGAAAACGTTAAATTCTTAGGCGCCGTAACATGGGAGTCCAATTCAAAGCATTAAACCTTATCTTCTTTAGCGAAAACTATGGTTTGTTTACTGTTTACACAACAACCACGACAACGACGTTTTGACAGCAGTGGCCACCGAGTTAGTAAGTAAATGGACAAGTAAAAAAGTAATGTAAGTATTTATTACAGTTGAACATTTTTTATCCGGACAAAGTACATTTTCAGTGATAAATTTCAAATGTTAATAACAACGAAGTTGTCCTGTGTTTTTAAAGTAATATGTAAGTTCGCATTTGTAAAATTTCAGACACATCTCACAAGTTTCTGTTGAAGTACAGCAATTTATTTTGGGGTCCACTTTTTCCAGACACAGTGTAGACCTCTTGACAATAAATATGTGACGCGGATGCGCGATCGTTTTGTGAACCGCACTATACGTGTTGTGCGCAATGCATTTGCAAGTGATGTGATTTTGCAGAGTCTGTATATAGTGCAATTACTTTTGGCGACTTGTTCACAGAAAACTGTTGCATCAGAGAAATGCTCACGGGAACAGACACAGACGACGAACCACAATGTGGAGACAGGTCCTTGGTATGCTAACAAGGGCCTTCTAGAACTGGATTCTCCCGAATAAAATCTGGCTACAGGGCTGAGACTCGTAGTGATAAAAGCACTCATAAATAAGTAATATAGTATAAAAATTAAAACCTATAATATACTAAAAAACAAGACAATGGACATTCGTACCAGCTCCTCTCCTCCCCACAGTGTAACTGCCGCCATTGCAGCCGACAAATTAGTCTCGCGTTCTTCTTCGTAATCATCCTGCAAATCATTACGCCACAATCTGCTATCTCTCTTACAACCGGATATCAGCTACAAACGATTCAAACAGCAACTGAAATGTTTCTGTTTGGGATCAACTGACTATGGCACACAGTAACTGCTTATTTTTGCATTAGAAGCAATCGTACTTACGTACTTACAAGCATACACCTTCCATCAGCAACAAGCATAAAATCAAGAAAACAAACTGTGAACGAGTGACCATATTTTTGTACAGAAAATCACATGTTATTCCACTTGCCGAAAATATATTTTCCTATTCTATTCTCGTTCTAAAAATAATTTCCGTTTTTATTTTTAGTCAATTTTTGAAACAACTTTAGTTCCTATTCTACCTATAATTCTAATAATTTTCTTTTTTCATCCTCATTTCCATTCTGCGTATGCAACAGTAATCTTACACCAAAACAACACTCAACAAAAATTAAGATAACAACTTAGAACTGAATTTAACTGCTGCCTTCTGAAATGATGGCAAAGCATGTTCAGAAACAACGAACAATAGAAGATAGTCTGCATGAAATTCAACATGTGCATCTGCAACCGGTGTGCCGCGCTAAGATCGGACATTAAGAATTGTGCTGTTAGCATAGAAGATTGTAGTAATTTTCTTTCTTATTTCTGTTGTTTTTTTCTCAGAAATTTAGACAATTTTTGTTCTTGTTCTTGTTCACTAAAATATCATTGATAATGTCACACATGATATTTTATAACTAATAATACAAAACTTACAAAAATGAGTAACAATTTAAAACGGTTACATACCTGCATGTTTTTCAAAAGGTCTTTGTATATTCTACAGCACTCTGCATATCTTTCCAGCCTGTACAGCTGAAACAGAAACCAAAATCTCTGTATTCGGTAATTAGTGATTTCTGAAGTCAACAAAAGCACAGTAAGTAAGTAAACGTCGATTTATACAGCGCATTGTCATAAGAACCTCTAATATGCTGAGCACAGTAATATTGTCAGAAAAGCAGTGTTTTTAGTGACTGCCGAAAAATCCCTGAGCTCATCTGGAAGTGAATTCCAGCGACAGAGAATGCCCGACGGCCGAGTGTTGTTCATAGCTAGCATAGTAGGTCCAGCTGGCGACGATGTGCTGAGCGCAGTCTCTGACGACCAGCGATATCTGAGACAGCGACATAGCAGTCTGCAAGTACTTTGGCACTTTGTTGTGCAGACTTGGACTGTGATGGCGAGCTTGTACCAGACTCATTATGCCACATCGAGCCAGTGCAAGTCGGTATGTAGCAGCTGCGACAGTCCACAGTCATGTTTGTGTAAAGACCTAAGTAATGATTGCCGATCAGCGATGTTGGGTGAGCAGTAAACAGGCTCAACTCTGTCTAAATTATTAAAAGCTAAGTAGCTGAGCTAATAAAAAACTATTTAAAATTTTAAGGACGACTATTCTACATCATCTAGTCTTGAGACACAGTAACGTACTACATACCACTTGGCCGAGAAGTTCCTGTAGCCTGTTCTCTGGGTTTGCAACAGACTCGATCGTGGCCAATGCATCTGCAGTTCTATTCAGTCTGTACTCGCAATATGCTTTCTCGAACGCAAGAGAGCTGTGCAACAAATAAAAGCATTGCTTCTGAATCTAAAATCTTAATAATTTCCCAACACTGTTTTAGCTCTGTATTTCTCCTGAGTTTTATTTCATGTACTGTACAACTTCTAATAAATGCCGGGTCTCAAATAAACGCCGGGGATTCTGATGTCCGTGTTCTAATAAACACCGGGTCTTGAATAAACGCCACTCTCCAATAGATGCCAGGTCTTTAAAACTGAGGGACCAGTTATGCTAATTACTGCATGACTTTCAACTGATCTTCTTGAGTAAATGCATTAATACACAAATTATGCATGTGCCATACTGAGGCAAATAGAACACTAAATCATAAAAACACTGTTATGCATTAAACTTTAATTACAAGCTTTACCTTCCTAACTTTGGATTGTTCTTTAGAAGTTTAAGTGCTTCGTCGAACTGGCTCAACTGAATCAAGCAAACAACTTTGCAATGAAATGCCTTTTCATCTTCGCGAGCAAAATGAAGAACTGTACGAAAACACATAAATGTTCACAGAAATCTGCATTAGTTATCATCTCTTTACTTCAAATTCAAAATCACAATGTCGCACCACTGGCGTGATTTGTTAATGCTCAATACGCTACGCCCGCCAGTGGTTAATATGCAGATTTTCATCCGCATTCGGATCAGCATTTTACACGTTGTTCAATCCGCAGATCCGCATTATACCCGTAGCCGTCAGGGATAGCGTTATCTCAACTCGGGTGGCCTTCCAGGGCAGCGTATCTGGGAGGCCAAGGGCTAATCAGAACTAGTCCATAAAGTAGCCCATCCTGGTCATTCTGATTTTATTCAGCCTGTTCTTAAATGCACTAATGCTGCTGGATGAAACAGTCTCCCCATCCAGGGGATTCCAATGATTAATTACACAATGTGAAAAGAAATATTTTCTGACATCTTTCCGGCACCTTGGCTTACTCAGTTTGGCCAAGTGACCATGTGTGCCTTTATTATTACAATCCAAAGTAAACAGAGACTCAAAGTGAACAGTTGTAAACCCTTTATATATCTTAAAAAGCTAACTCCTTTAATCTATCGAGATAATCCTTATCACAAACCGCCTTTATCATCTGGGTAAATCTGTGTTGCACACGTTCCAACAATTCCTTATCCTTAGTGTAGTGGGGTGACCACACACTAACACAATACTCAAGATGCGGCCTAACTAATGTTTTATACAGCCTGACCATTATCTCTGGCTTCTTGTA
>Ga0049105_1000373_pt1 | contig 14805 bp, 6 predicted proteins | sample WorMetvaBAHAMAS1_FD_61260 | JGI IMG/M metagenome (GOLD analysis project Ga0049105, IMG submission 61260) | Worm MetaG Olavius vacuus BAHAMAS.1 | ecosystem: Host-associated > Annelida > Digestive system > Unclassified | place: Germany: Marburg | collected 2013-04-09
TTATCACTTTCAAAGTACTAAGCAGTTTGCTGAGCGGTAATTTCAACTTCACTTGAAAAAATGCATTAATTAGCACTCAGCGGCTTGTTTCCACTGAGCGAAACCGCTCAGCGAAAGTTAAAGTCACACATTGTTCACAGTCAGCAGCACACTCATATGAGCAGTTCTTACAGGTCCAGCAGATTGGGTTTGTCACATTAGGACCCTTACGCTGTGCGTAGGGGCGCTTACCTAGAGTTGTATGAGTAACATGGTGGAGTGGTGCTGTTGGGATTCAAGCCTTATCTGAAAGACCAACTGGTTTCCTTCAGTGCCTCGACACTTTTGGTTTGGTCATATGACCTGTAAAAGTCGTCCCCAAAATAACCTATAATGTGTCGAGTGGGACGTTAAACCTCTACTCTACTACTACTCGGTCCTGAGAACAATCTGCACATCCTGTTTGGTGTTGGTCGCCGAAGTGACCGAGGACCACAATGAGTTATTTTTGTCCTCGGTCACTTTGGTCCTGGTCCTAAGGACCGAACTGACTTAGCCACTCACTGTCAGTCACTGAGCGCCTGATGCGCAGATTGCAGTGTGTTGACCGACAGAAGCATTGCCGCGAGATTCAAGCAAGTCCGCTGTGCTCGCCGCTAAATCCTGGCACGGATGTCGATCGGCTTGCAATATTCCTTTTTGCAATTAATGTAGTAGCATTATATATAAACCACGCACCAGCCGGGTGTACAAACACATCGGACCCAGGACAGTTCAGACCTAAGACATTTCGACACTGGTGCCAGTGCCTAACTGTACAGACATACAGGCACTAGTGCTGAAATGTCCGTAAGACAAGTGGCGCCAAAGAAGACACTTCGGCACCAGGCTACAGTGAGCAGTGTTAACGGACCAAACCATGCGTAAATCATAATTATACCACACCTAAAAACTACACACCTATGAGTGCTGGCCACCTCACACTTTGTGTTTGGCTGCATTTACTCACTACTTGCTTCAGTCGCTTGAACAAAAAGCCAAGCTACCGCAGAGATAGCGTGCGTGACCCTGCTTGAAGCATGTGTGCATATTTATAATGGTCTATGCAAAGATTAACGCAAAATTGACTGCTTTTAATAGTGATGCTCAAGATGCATATATAAAATAACATAAAATAACATAAAAACAGTGTCATACAATTAGCAGGAAGTGATGTCAGTGGTCAACTGTAATAACGAATAAAATAACACCTTTCTAATTCTTCTGTATGGCCTAACACAGTCATTTAGTAAAAGTAAATCGCATGACAAAGCAATATCTCATAGAAGTCAAGACAGTTTGGTACCAGAGCCGAACTCTCTTGCGGACACTTCGGCACCATGTCCGGACACTTTGGCACCAGTCTGATGGTGCCGAAGTGTCTTGGGTCTGAACTGTCCTGGGTCTGAAGTGTCTGTACACCACCAGCTGCACCAGCCAGTCCATGCACTGACTGTATAGTAAACCACGCACTGGCCCCACATAGTCAGAAGTGGCTAACAAATATCATGTTAAATGAAAACCCTTTGTTTGTTATGTAGTAGACACTAATTTGCACATCGAGTAGTATTCACAAAACACAAGTCATCACACACCGCCATCAAACTTACGTGGCCATCCAGAGCGCCAAGAGAGTGCCCAGTAGACTACAAAGTGCCACTTTCTGGGAGCCGTCACTGTTACCCATCTTACACAATGAGAATAGACTATTTCTAAGCTGCAGTTAGTTTGTCGACAGTCAGTAAGTTGACAACAACCACACCTTTCTCGGATAGTGTTTGGCCAGTGCGTGGTTTATATGGACCGGTATAGACCGGGGATCTGGCGGGTCAGTATAAACGGTATGCGGCCATTTCGGTCCTCGATCACGTCAGTCCCTGGTCAGTTCGGTCCTGAGACCAGTCTGTACATCCAGTTCGGCATTGGTCATTTTGGTCTTCGGTCCCAGTCCTAAGGACTGAACTGACTTAGCCACTCACGGAGCACCTGATGTGCAGATTGCAGTGCATTGACCGACAGAAGCTATGCTGCGAGATTCAAGCAAGTCCGCTGTGCTCGCAGTTGCCACCAACATGGATGTTGATCGGCTTGCAATATGCCGTTTTGCAATTAATGTAATAGCATTATAAAAAGTGCAAATCCATGCACACGTTTGCGTGTTGATGTTGTAGGTGCAGGCGCATTATTATGGCAGCTTCTGATGATACCGGCCAGGAAACTGCCAAAGACAGAATTCAACAGTCTGGAAATGTATCACAGTCGGAATGTCTCGCCACATCTCAGGGTGGATCCACAACAAGGCAGATGCTGCAGATAAAACTTGATAAACTGCCTCTGCTGGAGAGTTTGCGTGAGAAAGTAGAGAAAAATTACAGTGTAGAGATTCGTAAAGACGTACGCTCTGCAAGTGACGGGAAGTCTGTTTCAGATGTGCAATGGATCTCCGTATCAGGTTCAAAGGGCGACATCAAAGATGCTGGCGTAAGAATTTTAACGCTTTATTGGGTCGGCATTATGGATGCAGACCATTATGTTGTGACTAACATCTAAGTTTGCACTGGCTTTTTTTCTCTCTGCGATCGAATGAAACTAACACATCATGCAGAATGGTCTCAATTTGCAGTTGACTACTTTCTTCAGTAGTGTGTCCTAAGATCACAGAAATGAAACTATGCTAAAAGCGCCACCTGGCATAAATGGTTTATAACATTAATGTTGTTGCGATGTCACTTTTTCAAGGTTAGTCGGTGTCGCTTGGTGTTTCCATGAAAAAGTCTGTGGTCGGTTCGATTTCGGTGTTTATATATGTGCACAAAGTGCCACTGTACGGCTTCCATAATGTATAGTTTGGCTGTGGGTCTAGTCGGCGAGCGAGTGGTCTGCATGCATAGTGCATACTGCCGAGCTCGGGAAGCATATGAGGTGGTTAAATGATCTCAGTCAGCCCGATTGCGTAATTAACAGAGGGGCGTGTTACATAACCGTCAGCCGTATAGCTGCTAGACAGATAGTTGGGTCAGCCCAGTCGACACTAAGAGACCACCAACGAAACTGCCGTGCCACTGCTACTGCCACCACTGCCAGGTGGACGATTAAGGCAGGACCAGCCCAGCAGAGCTAAATTCTAGAATCTAGTTTTATTCCGGTTGTGACGGACATGGGTCCTGCTGAGGGACGTGGCCCACGGGGGCGGTCAATCGGTTAGTTCGCTGGGGCAAGACGCGGCAGTGCCACAAGCCAGTCAGCGATCGCCATAAGCGTTATAAGATTCCACTGCATGCATTGCACTCTGTCTATGATCTTGTATGCATTTGTAACATTACAATGTACTCGGTCGAGTCCGCGCCTGTGTAAATATGTATTAAAGATGTATATACATATTACTCGTCTTATACGCAACAAGGCGCTGAACGTCTCCACACGAGGTTCCCCGGCATCCGGCCAGTAAACGCTACCAACAACGACAACAAGAACAATAAGAACATAAGTCAGAGTCGGAGGGACGTGGAGCGTTACACCGGTGTTACTTTATTGAAATGCTTTAGAAGCTAATTATGAATGTTGATTACTGACTAGCATAAAAGAAATAAAGAATGGCAAGAAATGTACAAGAAAAACACATTTAAAACTTTGAAAAGTTCAGTAATAATATCACAGTTTTCTGTCATTTGTCTTTTTCTGGTTTGAATGAAAAAACTCTTTGGAATCTGTGATATTATACAGTTGACATGACGTGTGATGTGATTTGTAAAGTGTGAGGTTATGCGAGTCACGCAGCACAAACTGAGAGTGTAGGTAGCATTTTGTAACCTTGCATCAGAAAATTGAATTTGAAACATGTATGGATCACTGATGGACACCAGCTCCAAAGTTATGAGTGTATGGGGAGATAGAAATGTGTAAATACTGTTAATACGGTTATTGGCATTGTTGTTGTTATGAACTTGACTATTACTTTTAACAGTAAGCTTAGTAGCAGTTTATTTTTGAAATTTGAAAACCTTGATATTCAAACCCCAAAATGGTGGCAATGAGTGTGTGAGTGGGCTGAGTGTACCATCCCACTTGACGCATAATGGATGCATTTTGGAGATGAGAACCAGAGTGCTAGCAAGAAGCTTATACAGTAAAAACATGCTGATTATGTGTAGCTTGTGTAGTTATGTGATAGCAGTGAAGGTTCTCGCTGTTTAAGCGAGGATGTTTTTTGTTTGTAATTTGTTGCCAGACTTACATTTCTGCCTTGTGCAATCCGACGGAAATATATGTGTACGACCATGCGTCAACATTGAGTGGTATATTCGATGAGGATACGTGCCACAAGATCGAGGACAAGTCACGTGCAGTTTTAATGCGTGATGGTGATTGTCGACTGATCATCCAGGGCTCCGATCAGCTGCATGTACTTCTAGCGCTGTCAATCGTTGAAGATATCGTAGCACGGTTTGAGACCAACATCAGTGAATCATCGCCACACAACTCTTCTGCGATGCTTGACAGTGTGCTGAAGCGGGCATACTCAAATGACGGCGAGGCAGAGGACGGGCTTGACTGGTCGACAATGCCAGAAGAAGTCAAGCAAGCGGTTCTCGTTTCCTTGCTCGATAACGATGTGCCCGAGACAACAGTTGTCGATGTGGAGAACGTAACTGATGAACGACTGGACAATGCAGAAACTGTACCAACAGATGTCATTGCTGGTGCCAGTAGCCCTGTGAGTAGTTCAAATGAAGCTGCCACTGTGAATGTGAGTGATACGTCAACAGCTGACAGTATTATCGATTTAACTCGCGAACTTGATTATTCCCATCCTGTTATTCAGCCTCTTGTTAAACTGGCCTTGTCTAAAGGCTACTCAGGAGAAGAAATCGAGAACGTTCTGAGCAACAGCAGGCAGTGGAAAGAGAGCGAGTTTCTGCGAACGCTCCATACAAATCGACGCCGTCAGTCTGCAATGAGTCAGCAGCCATCTGTTTCTGTTTCTGAAACATCTCAACAGCCAGTAGTATCGTCTGATAGTAGTGTACCTGCTCAGTCTAGATTTGCCGATAGAAGTACACATTCTCTGGCATGCTCTGTCACTGGTTCAAAAGATACCGATAGAGCTGTTACTTGTAGTATGGAAGTGGCAAACGTGCAAGACATTGAAATGCGTGACACTTGCGTCGATGTTGACGAAATGAGTACAGAAATTTCAGTTGCGGCTGCGGATGATTCGGTGATTTTGCTGAAAAGTGACCATGAAATGGACAGTTTTGACGATAACGATGAGGGTGATGACAGTGATAACGTAGAGGTCGAAAAAGAGAAAGAACATTTACGGTTAGTTTCGTTGACGGAAGAGACGATGGTTGTTGCGGTTCCTGTTGAACAGGCCCTGAAAAATAATGCTGCAAAACCAGTTGCCATGTCTCGGTCAAAGAAGAAGAGAATGAAAAAGCAGGCAAGGAAAAAGCTAGTGCCAGATAAAACGGTGCATCAGGAAGAGAAAGCGCCTGATGTGATCAAGACTGGATACGAAGTCAACGACTTGGACTGCATATCGTTAATACCATCAGCATTGCCAGCGACAGTGGATGTATCTAGTGATGTTGTGGTGGTCGATGATGAAAGTGACAGTGATGTCGCTGAAGTACCGGAGCAAGCTGATAGCATGAAGCTGGTTGTTGGTAAAAAAGAATGGCGCCAACTTGCTCGTCAGAAGGACACACGAAGTCGATCGCCTTTGATACCTTTGATACCTTCAGGCAGTACAAGTGGTAACACTCATGTAAATGAAACTCACAACACTTCAGAACCGCAGGATTATCCTGCACCTGTTTGCAGCTCAGTTCCAGCTACTGCTGCTGCAGGTAATGTGAATGTAGTGTTATTATAACAACTTTGGAATAATTTTTATACCTGTGGGGAGGAGAGGTATTAGCCTTTTCAGTGCTGAGGTCTTGTTAGTTCGGGCCTAACAACTCTGGTCTTTTCTTGATAATGTTTGTTTATTCATCATTTATTTATCCTTTCATTTTTTATTGATGTCATGTAGCATGATAATAGAAGAAATCAATACAGAAACAACAAATACATGCACAGAGTATGCACACAAGTAAACAAACAGTACGTGAAAGAAAAACAAAAGAAAATTTAGTGACTAATAACGTTGCAGTACTTTCTTGTCTCTTTGTATTATGAGAAAACTGTTGAAGTGTGAGAAGGATAGGAAGAGATAGGGATTTTCACTGGTTATTCTGGATTTGATTGAATGTGTTGAGGATGGAGATATTTGTGGACATTTGTAGTGAAGCAGAGTACTGATTAGTGAAAGTGTTGCATTATTTGTTGCTTTTGTTTCAGAGATTCTTCCCACAGGACTGATTGTTTTCTGGATTCTATATTGCACACCGGTTTTATTTTTAAACTAGACATATGTTCTGTGGAACGTGGTGTCTGCCCCATAGCCAAGTCCACAATGACCGAACTGTTCCTATAATTATGGCCGGATGCATTGCTCATGCACGAAATGGCCATATTTCTACTTCCGCTGTTAAATCTGATGTCACCGTTGTGTTCCTCAACCCTGATTTCTTCTAGGATGCTGAAATTTTGGCGATTCGGTCATAAATAAGGGTTATACAGTTATACTATACTGCATATTTTTTATTGTGCATGCGCGATATGGCCGTATTTCCACTTCCGGTCTAAAATCTGACATAACAGTCACATTCCTTGACCCCGATTTCCTATAAGGTGTGAAAATTTTGGCGATTTGCATACATTTAAGGCAGATATAGGATTACTTAATATTTGCATGGATTTTCATGACTTTTTGGCCTAAAAATAGGAGTTTTGCGGGCAAAATAGGGGAAGAGGTGGTGCAATATTAACCCCAATGAATGCGTTTTTTACTTTTGGGGGTTCTTACGTCTGTGCAAATTTTGGTGAAAATCGATCAAGAAATGCGACCGTGAGAGTGCCCACAGATGGATACACAGATACATTGACAGACTGACAGACACAAACCGATTTTATAATCGCTATAGCTATGGGGCAGATAATTAATTTTTAGTTCGATGTTGTGCAGTCGATTTAGCTGGTTACCCGGCGCATTGGGCATTAATTCAACAATGCGCTATATAAATCAGTATTTTACTTACTTACATACCCTTTCATTTTTGAGTCCTGTGTTAAGTATTTGCATTTGATATCATCTGCTCAGCATTGTGGGTTTGGTTTGTTATTCCAGGATGTCAGAAATCTCCTGCTCAGACTGTTTCAGGTCCTGACTCATTACGATACATTGTTATCGATGGCAGCAACGTGGCAATGAAGTAAGCTGTGCATTATCTAGACCGAAATGCAGATGCGCTATCGTTGCTATAGGAATATATTTAGACCTGAGCCCTGAGGTGAAGTAAGAAATATAGCAGGAGTGCTGTAAGCATTCTGAACAAGATCTGGGTCGGAAACTGGGCATTTCTGGCGCCAAAGCATTTTTAGCATGCATCTAATGTCATTAGACTGTGCTATTGCTAAAGGCCATTTTGTCTGTCCGTGATCCACGCCTAAACATTTCAAGTTGTGGAAATATTTTCACATCATACAGTTGCGCAATATATTTGTTTCTTTGTGCCAGATTTCATACTCGTCCTCCCCTCCCCCCGAACGAGTGCTGAGAGGTACCCCTGCAGAAAGCAAAAATTTGACCAATAATCAGCAGTAACTTGGAGATGGTGTGAGATAGGATGTAAGATAGAATTATTCACTAATAGAAAATGGTATGCTGGCTTTTGATTGGTACCGTAACCTTGAATGGCATCATGACTGCAGACACACGCTATCTCTGCAGTAGCTGCGCATCTTGTGTACATTCTGAGAGCACAAGTTTCTTTTCCTGAGATGCTAGTGTGGGTATTCCTGCAGAAGTACACTCAGTTGTGCTATTTAGCGGGTATCTTTGCCCTTGAAACATGCAGAGTGGGAGGTATTGCCCCTGCCCCGACCTTTTACACCTGTGCATATGTAAAGTACTAATTATCTCACCGAGCATTTCTACAGCACACACAAATGCACACACGATCGGACAATGATGCATTACTGGTCCGATATGTAGCCTTGTTTAGTTACTGGGTAGAACAGTAAGTAGAGTCATAATTTAGATCGAGTTACATTTGTCGTTTAGAGATTTACTCATTACTTTGGAAAGCATATGCTATTCGTTTGATTACATTGCAGTCACGGAAATAGCAAAGTCTTTTCGTGTCGTGGAATCAGACTTGTCATAGATTTCTTCAAACAGCGCGGCCATTCAAAGGTGGTTGCCTTGGTGCCTCAGTGGAGGCGTCAGCTTCCAACGTTTGACCGACCTATGTCTGATCACTATCTCCTCGAAATTTTGAAAGACCAAGGAACTTTGACGTTCACGCCGTCACGAAGAATTGGAAATCGCAACATCAGCTGTTATGATGATAGGTTTGCATTGTTCTTGTGCCCACCCTGTGCCATGTTTGTCATATGTGGGTGAAGTTATGCTTTAGTCTTATTTCTCATTTTTTGGGATATTATACTTTATTTCAGTCACATTTGTTAAATTGTTTTAAGTTTTTTGATGTGTGAAGTGCATTGTCATGCAAAATGTTTGTGATCTAATCTTATCTAAAACTTTTATAGTGGTCTAAAGCCCAGACGCTATCACAAGGTCCACTACAGTGTCACAACTAAGAAACATAAAACAGCCGGGAGATGATTACTAGAAAAGAAATGTTTAAGCAGCCAACAGAAGGATAATAATAATAATAGTAATAGTAATAATAATAATAATGCACTCATTTCTGTGGCGCAAAATAAACTGTCCTCAGTTGCACTCACGGCATTTCAAACAAATCTGTCTTTACTCTCCCGGAAAAAGAAATGGATGCAAGGCAAAAAGGAGAGCAGAGACATGCAGAGACAGTGTTTACAGCTTGTTACAAATTGGCAGTGCAGCAACCAAAAAGGCCCGCTATTGGTGGTTCTTTATTTATAGAAAAGCCGGGGAAGATGACTACCCAAACTTTTTTATGTCGATTGCTGCTTTCGTCCGAACAGTAAAGTTTGTATTACTGCTGGCAAACAGTGTGGAAACCATGTGCGTGTTCTGTAGTTTTAACATGCCTGACTGCAGTCTTTTTATTGTTATTACTATATATGTATGGTTTGATGTTGTGCTACTGCAGCAGTAACTGGAAGAAGACTGTGACTGTGTTTGCAGGTTTATGCTTGATCTGGCCATTCACACAGATGGTGTGATTGTTACCAATGACAATTATCGAGATTTATATGCCGAGAAATCGCAGTACAGATACGTAATTGAGAACAGGTAGGCAAGAAAACATTAATTTTAGTAATTCTCTTGTAGTATGCTGTCTCTCACTGCACAATATTTTTATGTTGAAATTGTGATAGTGACTTCTGGTAAATGCTGTAATGCTGAAGACATTTGCAGTTGGTTACCATCATAGCTGCAGCTGATGACAGTTTATCAGCTGATGGTTTGAATTTTTAGTGTTTTAAATTCTTAGCATTTAATTTAAAAATTTAAGTTATTGTCTGCTGAAGTTCACGTCGACGCTGTATTTGCATTTGAGATTGGTGTCATTTTTTTGCGATGTGAATGCAACCCTTCGGTATTCTGATGGTTGGATGATGCGACCCTGAAGTTTTGTTTCTAGACTTGTGTCGCCGTGAAATTCGTGGATGATGATGATGATGATGTGGGAAAGGGAGCTGTTAGAAAATTGTGCTCCAGCAATTCTCAAATCTTCTCTTTTGTGAGACAGTTCGGAGAATGAGTTTGACCTGGAGTAACTCCAGAGAAGTAGGTTGTAGCTTCAAATAGTGTGTATAGTTTCTCAGTTTTGTTAGTTTGTCAGAAATTATTTGTTGATGTATGTCGGGTTACTGTTCATGTAGACATCTGTTGAGGGCACGTTTGTTTGATTGAAACTGCACTGTGTAGTGACTTTTTTTACCACAACAGGGGCAATGTATTTTCTGATTATCCAGCTGGCCAGCTATCTGTTAACACGTGCTTATGTGCATTTGTGTGTGAGTTAGTGCGTGAGTCTGCGAGTCTGTTTTTCAACCTTCTATCTCTGGCATGCGTGGAGATATTTCAGTGAAGCTCATTAGTTACTCAGTATCAGGTCCAATTGACTTGATAGCTCATGACCCAGTAAAGGGATTTGAACCAGGACTTAACATATACTTAATACACTTGGGAGACGAACTAGTTATATTTTCAAGATTGGAGGTCAAAGGTGACCAGTTAACCTACCACAGCAGAGGCAAACACTTTTGACAGTGTGGCATTGAGGCTCGCTTGCTGCTCTTAGACACCTTGTATACGTTACTTGTGCTGTGGTGTTTAGATTGCTGCCTTATTCATTCGTGGATGACATATTCATGATCCCAGAGGATCCACTCGGCCAGTACGGACCACGACTTGACGAGTTTCTCAGAATGCCATCATCTTCCGGGTGAGATCTCATTCTCGTTCGTGTACAGGCAGTAAAATAAGCCTCTCTCTTTGCTAACAAACATCTGGTGGATAAAGGTAAAGGTAAAGGGGGTGCCATGCTCCGATGAGAGCATAGGCGGGTTGCCTCACTCCCTGTAATTGGTTTTCAGCCCATAGGTGGATATAGCATTAGTCTGGTGGATTGCAGGAAAATTAATAGGGTGTGTAAGTAAATAAGGATTATTTATCCTAGATCTACGTTTATGCAACCATTCTTATATTTCCGGTGATATCGCACTGAGGATTCAGCATAACGTAAGTCGGCGTCATACAAAAACTTCAAAACCTGATCATCCGCCACGGCGTTTTCTGACTTCCAGGATAACTTATAACTTCGTTTTCCCTGGCGTATAATTCTCCCAGTAACAAATTGAAAACGCCATTACGCAATTAACAAATTAAGAACTCAAAACACACTGCCGTATGAAAACATACGACGATGTCACCAGAAGTAGTTAAAACATAGTGTCGCATAGAGACGTATATTAAACAACTTACACGCCCTATTGGAACAGTTCAGTGCTGTATAGTTCATTGCAGTTGTGCACAGTAATATGCATTCTGACATGAGCAGTTCTTTCGGGTGAACTAGGCCATGTCGGTTTAGGTTTGGCTTAGTTGTGTATTTTGTCTCGGTCGTTGTGTGTTTGGTTGTCAATACCAGTGCGATCGATTACCTGGAAAGACTCATCTCCAAAATGGCCTGTTATGGGTCACATGGACGTTAAACTACTTACTTACTCAAAAGATGAACTAAGTAAGTAAGTAAGTAAGTCCATTTATACGCTCCGCCTCCTGCCATACTGGTTGAAAATGATATTGTCACACTGTGGATGATGTACATAATTCGGTTAACAACAAAGGTTCACTGCTAGATTGGTGGTACCATTAGTTATTTCCAGGAAGGGTATACGTTATGTTAAAAATTTACTCCAGTCTCTTTAAGAGTCAACCAGCCAGTCCAGGTGAACTTGGAAACTGGTAATAAAAATGGTTTGTTTGTGCAGGACTGTGTCAGTGCATGGTAAGTTGATGATGGTTTTAACTGTTAATGTAAATTATCTGCTAGAAAGTGTGAAGATATTGCCGTGAGTGTGGTTGATAATAAAAGTTGCTGCTGTGACAGTACGGAGGTGCCGAGAGCTGTGTCTTCACAAGCAAAACCTTCATTGTTGGGTGCACCGCCAAGAGCTGCATCTACACAAGCAAGCTCATTTTCATTGTTGGGCGCCCCTCCTCGGCCACTTGGTCTTCGGGGCTTTGCTCATGGACAGAATGAAGCATTTCTGCAGGGATCAACACGTTTTCCACATCCATCACCGTTGATGCCGAACCAGCAGCAGCAACCTGCAGCGCAACAGTGGCAAGTCCGGCAACAGATGTTACCAACAAGGCAGCAGAGGCCATATACAACTACACATCAGCCGTTGTGGCCACCTCCTTCACGGACGACAACTGCGGTTCGCAACGTTTATCACAGCGATGGTGCTGCGCCTCCCTGGTTTGCAAATACCTCTACTGCGACGAGAGGCAGTCGTGGTCGAGGTGCCCAGCATGTCGGTGCAAGAACGGCCGGCCCAACTTTGGGACCTCGACCCACAGAGAAGACTCGCGAGATGAGGCAGCAGTTGTTGGACGTTTTTCCCGATAATGCCAAGCAAGTGGACGATATTTTGAAGCAGAACCAGCATATTTATAGCGTTGATGAACTGTGCCTAAAGGTCTCCGAAATTGTATAGCTTTAACTTTCCGACATGTGTCTGACAGGCTGTACACATGCTTTGTGAAGGGCAGCATTGTCTGGTTCTGTTTGTTTGCTGAGTCAAGTGTAATGTGTTCTGAAAACACTGGAGTTCACACACACAAACATTGATTTTGTGACAGAATCCATCGTCATATAAACTTTCCAATATTCCATTTACTCGTATTTCTGACATGAAAGTGGTCATCATCAGTTGTTCACTGCTATGTCACATCTTACTGAATTCAAGGTTCTCATGGGTCTTGGAAAGTCCTGAAAAGTCCTGAAATTCATCTTTTGATTTTTCAGGCCATGAAAAGTCCTGAATTAGGACTTACGCGCTGAAAAAGTTATGAGATTTTAGAATGTGGTCTCAAAAAAGCAAGCCACTGATGAAGTATTTTTTGTGATGTAATTTATGTAAAGTTGAGAAACTAAGCATTGTTTTAGCATCTATGACGGGCACAGGCAGTTTAATATCTGTAGTTTGTGTCTGTCGTATTCAAGTTAACAGACTGTAAGGTATAATGGAATAAGTGGTGATTTTTTGGTATTTATAGTCCTGAAAAAGTCCTGACATTTGCTTTTGTCATTTGAGTGAGAACCCTGTAGTTGAATTGAATTGAAAAATCAGTACACAAGTGCAAATTGCATTAGAATTATTTTTCACCAAATTGGATGACACTAGTATAGAATAGCGATGTTGAACTGCTGAGCTGTTGTTATTCTTGTCATTATTGCTGTACTTTGCCTGTAGATATTTTAAGATTTACATCACTTTACAAAACTACAAATGATCAGCAACGGTGACAGACCAGTTTATAGTATTATACACCGTCAGGATTCCTTTGCAGTTTTGCTATAACTTTTTCAAATGTGTCAGTTTTAATGACCATCACCATTTTTCTTAGATAATTTACTTGCTTGCGATAAGATCTTTTCGTATTTTAAAAATATTCATTGCAGAACATAAGGTAATCGCAGTTTTAAATGGTGGCAGATGATACACATTTTACTGAACACATCACCCAGGTCATCACTATCAGCAGTATTTTGGAGAGATTATGAAAATTGAGAGAGCGAATGTCAGAAATAAAAAGTTTTCACATATACTGTTCTTCAAATCACCCCCAGCCACACAAACTTGAAGTCTGTTTCACGACTGTCTTAGATGTGAAGTGCGCGTGTGACCACTGCCGGAGGCCAGTTGTCAGTCAACTTTTCTGGTGTTCTCAAACATAACGGATCAGTTTTTCAAGTCAGCAGACGACCACTGCTTATTCAGAAACATCGATATTAAGTGTTTAGCTCCATACTGTTTGGTTTGTTGCTGCATTTTTATAGCATGTTTGCTTTCAGTTGAAAATGGCATTGTTAATGGCTTAACCCTTGCATTCACGCTGGTAAACAATGACGTGACTGTTGCATGATGATTTGCAAAGAATATCTAAATGACGAGTGAGTGAAAGTATTACAGCGAGCATATGTCCTGTTTTTTCTTTGTTTTTCATGACATGTTCAATTGCTGTGATGTTGTACATATGCATAGGCAGAGCCAAGCCAAGTGCAGATGGGGAGGGAGCCTGTGTGCAGTGGGTGCAGGTGCCCCCCCCCCAGGGCTAGTATACCAAGCACATTTGCTCAGTTTGCCGATCTTAGATTGTGCTGTTCCATGCATTTTGCATTTAAAAGATGCACTAGAATATGCAATTTCCAGACAAAAACTCAAAACTTTTCTGGGAGGAGGCTTGGCCCAACCTTTAGCACCCAAAACTTGGACATGAAACTGTGCTTATTTGTGCACATGCGCCCCTGCTCGAAATATCCTGGCTGCTTAAGTACGCATATGTCACTCTCTTTAGTTTCTTCCATCTAGACAGTTGTATTACCGTTAAACAAGCATTGCTGAAGACATTTAGCTGTTTTGTTTGGTGATTTTAGTTTTATTGTGCTGTATGCCAAGTACTGAAAGTAACGCAATGGACGTGATATACTGGACGCCACTCAGTCAAAATGTGGAAAAGTAACCTTGTACACTCGAGCAGACTTATGTAGCGGTTTGGTTAGGGTTAGGGCCATGATTGACAGATATGCTCTATGTAAGTGCTGAGTGTATGAGGCTAGTCGACCTCAAAATGTATGCTCTGCCATTACAGTATTCACACATTTGTACAGATATGTCATTGACCTTTGATTTCTCACCCTTAAAACTTTTTCCGCAGTTCGTGTGAGTGGCTGTTGCTGAAAAGGTTTTTGGTGTCAGAGTTCAAAGGGGAAGGTCATAACATACCACATAAACTGTACTGGTGCAGGTACACATTTCAGTGGTGTGGCATCCAGGCTTACCGTACTTGTTCCTGTACGCCATTCTCTATATGTACTGTTATTGCAGGCTTCTAGTAAGGAATGCCGAGTAATATTTTGCTTTGGTTTTTATACTGTCATGTTAATGTGCATGAGAGTCTGCGCATCTGTCCATCTGATTACTGCCTGCATATCA
>Ga0049105_1000375_pt1 | contig 14776 bp, 8 predicted proteins | sample WorMetvaBAHAMAS1_FD_61260 | JGI IMG/M metagenome (GOLD analysis project Ga0049105, IMG submission 61260) | Worm MetaG Olavius vacuus BAHAMAS.1 | ecosystem: Host-associated > Annelida > Digestive system > Unclassified | place: Germany: Marburg | collected 2013-04-09
AGGCCCGCGTATCGGGACGGCTACTGTAACTGTACATTTTATTACCTGCGAATGCGTTGTGGTAATGCGTTCGGTCGCATCTGTCTGTCTGTCTGTCTGTCTGTCTGTGTCTGTGTGTCTGTAATGTTCTGACTTTTGAAAGCCTTGACCATGATATACAAAACTGACCTAGATATTCCGAAGCTATGCATGCGTACGAAAGATGGACTTTATCCGTCTTTCGTACGCATGTATACATCTTCGGAATATCTAGGTCAGTTTTTATATCAAGGTCATCGGGTCAAGGTCAAGCTCACAGGAGTTCGCGGGTGGTCTTCCTTCGATTGAAAGGCAATCTAGTTTAATATGCATGTAACTCTGGATATCATTTCAAGCGTTCAAATAAATAAGGTAAACGTTTTTACGGACTTTTGTTTCATTTAAACACGAATATCTTTAGTTCCCGCAGACTACGCCACTGCAGGCTGTTTACGACTGCCAGACACCGTCGCGTCGCGTGCAGCGGACTTCGAACATTAGTGACGCGCGACTCGCTACCAGTTCCAAAGTTTGGCGTGGACGGTGCCGCAGCGGGCGAACAGAAACTGTGAAGTGACCGGGCAGAGACATCGTGCAGACTCGGAGATGATAACGTGCGACCGAGACGCAACCGTCTAGAGGCGGGCACCTCCCATACTGCCGCACACGGCCGCCATGTCACGTGGTTGGCAATCGTTTACAAAGTCGGTCTTTCGCGGAAAAGTAGCTTTGTACACTCAGCAGACTTATGTAGGGGTTGGGTTAGAGTTAGGGTTATGGTTAGGGGTAGAGGTAGGGTTTGACAGATATGCTATGTAACTACTGAGCGTGAGTGTACGACAACAGCTGACGTCTTTCGCTAGCTATACGCACCGATCCACTTCCAATGCGTACGACTGTGGCTGGCATGAACCCGGTGGCGTATAACTGTTATTAGCCCAGCTGCAGACAGCGCCGCCTATCGACGGAAAAAAAACGCCTACAAATAAATGACGAACGATTGAATAAAAAAGTATCACGTAATGAGTGAACGGAAACCAAGCCTCACCCTGACGAGGGTTCTATAAGCCAGGAGGTAGGGGCAGGGATGGCGGCATACAGCTTGCTTTTGTACGCTTCTGACGTAGTATAACACCGTTGCGTGCACCTGCTAAAATGTGACACTTAACGCGATTCACTAGTGCACAGCAGTACTCACATTGATAGTGTCAAGACATCCTAATGGTATGTAAAATGCACATGAACCATACTGTTACGTATACTATGGCGACGCGTCCCTTTAGAAAGCTGCATTACGCACTGTACTCCGTCTGTCTTTCTGTCTGTTTGTCTTTCCTGTCTGTGCCTGTTCCTAACTCGAGAACAAAAAGCTCCAGAAAGCCCAAAATTAACGCGAAGATTGCTCACGTCACATGCGATTCGTGTAACGAATTGGCACTGAAGTTCAAATTTAGCTGCATATCAGTTGCAATTCTGAAATCTGAATGTCATTTATTGTTAACAATAACAGGTCACCGCGTGCCTCGTAGAATTCAGACACAAACGTGACAGTTGACGAAAGGATCATAACGTCTATCATGGTGAAATGTTCAATAGTAAGCTTACATATTCTTGCCAGCATCAGCGTGTGAGGTTAACCAAGCAGGCTCCGCAACGATGCAGATCAGATGATACCACCCTCGTGTACACTGATGTGCAGCTTACTGGCGTAATTCCAATACATACAGTGCTAACTGGAACCGAAATGAGAGGCTGTTTGTTCTGTATACAGTGTGATACGTATACGCACGCGTAAATGTTAATGTAACAGGTCGGATGCAATGTGATAATTATTATCCACTGACGATGACTACAAGCGGCGCGCGGCCTGTACTGCACTCATGTGTTAATGATAACAGCATCACGCGGATGCACCTGTTGCCAGCAGCCGAAGCTACAGCAAATAACAACGGAAACGAGTCTCTCGTTAAAGTATTGATATCCAGACCGGATACAGGACCCACCATCGACCACGTCTTCTGCTAATCGCGCCACAGTGGACCGGAAAAGTCGCCCGGACGTGATAGCCAACACCAACAACACTTATCATGATCATAACCTTGTTCGAGGCCAGACGACTAGTCGACTACACAGCCGTTTTAACCCTTGATGCTAACGGTTAGGCCTATTGTAGGTGTCCGTAACATAAGCTCCATAACGTTTTACATGTAGGCCTAGTCATTACAGGAGTCGTTTTTCCTGAATTAGGTATCAGTTTATATCGTGATATCGTCGTATTACCGACAAATCAGCTGTTATCGAGATTATATCACTTGTCGATGACCATGGACGCTTACTTATTTATTTATAATTTGCCACTGAAACACACACAATAATGACAATACACATATCACAGTACAAAACAGGCAGCATTCTAACTGCACTGATAATTGCCCTATAAAAATAAACTAACACAACTAACACTACTCACAGAAAACACCAATCCATGAACAATAATAGATGCTAACAGCCTTAGTGTCAGTGTCAATTGTAAGAAATTTGCTGAAGTCAGTCAATTTAATGTTACCTTTACTACCTTTACATCTACTACTTAGCGAACTAAAATCAACAACAACAACAACAACAACAACAATAACAATAATCGCTTTTATTAATCCAGCTTGACAATCGCACATGGTTACATAGGATAATACATAGGCCTACATACAAGCTGTCACGCAGGACAGCACAACAAATATCGGCACGCGGGCCAGGTAACAACAGGGTTTAGCACAGGCAAGAAGCTGCCACACGCGGCGCTAAGCGGCTGGAAACAACCCCGTAGGCATTCACCAGATGGCGCCACCTGAGCACACATCGATAAACAGGCCTATTACTCAGTTATCGACCCCGGAAGGATGAAAGGCTGATTTGGTCTAGTTGGCTGACCTGTAGCGGACGGTTTACCCACAACATCAGCTAGTAAACAGTTCCATAGGGCAACTACTTGTTCAGCAAACAAAGTGTTATAGGCTTTTATGACAGTCTTTTTTATTAGTTTTAGCCGCAAAATTTGACAGACCAAATACTTCGAGATTAATGCTGTTAAAGCACAAATTAGAAACAGTTTTTCTTCACGGCAAATGCAAATTATATACGCAAAAGAGAAACACCTTCGTCAAAATCGAACAAAGAGTATATTGAATAGCTTATGTGATGAAGTTTACTTTTGCATGCAATTTGGTAAACTACATCTTTCGACATATTTCGGATTATGTTGCGGACAGATCCTTGCGTATAATACAGTAGGCTACATAAGGCCTTGACGTACTCCACAAGCCTATAATACAGCCAGTTAGACTTGCATAAACAAACTACTACAAGTACTTTTGCAGCAGTACAAAAAGTGCAGTCACGGTCAGAGCTTGACAAGACATACTGCGAGCGTAAAACACGAGAAAATCCAAACACAGTGAAGCAAACAAACCATTCACATCGGCAAAGGTCGACTGTGTTGCAATGGCCAATCATCAACACAACAGCAACAACACCAGCAGCAGATCAACGATGACAACATAAGCATGTGATTGTGAGTCAGTGACGTCACTGCTGATCGTCGGCGTAGGCCTATACTACGCAGCTTCGAAGTCCGGTTCAGTCGACGCCGACACAGAAACAATGCAAGCATCAGCGGTGGAACGGTGCTACACGGCTGATAATGAGAACAATCGACATGCCGTACGTGATGCTGCAATATGGCATGCTGGCGAAGTTTGCGACAGCTGCTGGGAGGGAGTGTAATGGGGCATCGCATTAGTTAGAAGTAGGACAGAGTACGTACGGTACGATGCGGGCCTACCGCTGAACGTACACACGTGTCTGCGGGGCGTCGACTCGACTCGACCGAGCGACTCGCCAATTAGCACACAATGTATTCACGGCGCCTCACTACACCGAGCGATTTCGCAAAGCATAAGTTCGCCTGCATGTATAACTGACCAGCCACCCTATCAGTATTAAACTAGTAGCTTACAGATAATGATGATAATACGTGCTGTTTTCGGCATGTTTCACCTCTCTGGTACTGACACGAGTTAAACTATACGCAGACCTAGGATTTAGCTGAAATCATTAAAATCACGAAGCTCAGTTGTGGCAGAGAAAGCGCACATCGTACGTGCTAATGGTTATAATTCCCCCCCCCCCCAAAAAAAAGATATCACGTCTATGCATATACATTAGTAATGCTTATTCACGTTATTAGTGTAGCAAGATAGCAACAATACGAGAAAGAGAGAGAGCAAGAGAGAGCGCTAAGTACAGCAGCCCACTAGAAACTGCGAGAAAATGATCTCAAAAATCTAACGACCAGTCTCTGATTAATGTGGCGACACGGCGGATCTAGTAGCCTATGGTTTGGATAAAATTAATGTTTTCTACGATAAACTGCTTTCTCAACCAGATGATTCATCATAGAAGTGTCATATGCAGATTAAATTCTTTAATTTTCTATTTGACCCTAAACGGTAAAGTAAGATATATTCGTGTCATCTGAGGGTAACAGCTTATACAACATCCTGACGGGAAGTAACCGTATGCATAGTGATGGCGACGTATGCCTTGATAAACTTTACGACATGCGACTCATAAAACAGCCACCGCGCTCCGAATAGGCCTACATGGGCAATACGAATGGCTGCCGTTCGCTTCGGACGATCTTAACACTATAGCAGAAACCGCAAGTTACTGTTCGGATTACTCAAAAGCCTAAAGATTTCGCCAGCAGAATGTAAATGTATCTGTTTTGTGTAAGCACACCTTCTGTGCTGTTATAATATAATACACACTGTGGCTTATAAAAACGCGGAAGTCTGTGTTTGACTGTAATTCTGGTTAATCTTAACCATTTAAAGAAACAATTTTTGTATCTTTTTATAATTTTAACTGCTAATAAATGCCGCATACAACCACTGTAAAATTGCCCACATCATGTTAAGTATGTGCACACACTACCTGTATAAATAAACAACAACACTGGCCAGTCTGTAAAAGTCATCAACAAAAAAAATTATAAATTGGTGAAGATCAGCCAGAGCTACAGTCAACTATAGAGTGCACGTTCTTCTGGACCTGTAGTCTATACAAGCATTATGAACTTGCTTATTTACTCTCTATTTTTGTCTCCTTTTTTAAATTTCTGTGTCTCCTTTTTGCTATGTTTCTGTCCCCCCTCTATCTTGTACTGTGCGTACGATTCCAATAACAAATATTACAATAAGTTGCCGTATGAAGCCCGACCATTGTGAGCGCTGAATGAGAATTTACTCGTTTTGTATCAGAGGTGCCAAATTACAGTTGGTGGCGCCCCTCCCCCCTTCGCCCCGCATTACGATGCCCTCCTCTTCCTCTTATCTGACGGCATTACAACAACTCCGTCGTTATTTATATTATGGTCGCGATGCAGCTCACTGCATAACAGCGATTTGCACTTTCACAAATGCACACGTCATTGTCATGAACCAAGAGCAAAAACGCAAGTGATGTCATTCTTAGTTCATAGTTTAGTCTTAACAATCACGTACGTGGACGCAGTCAGCACTCAGCACCGATTGTGTGAACTTAAGTCGCCAGCCTCCGCCAGGATTACTACGCTCGCAAAGCACAGTAAATCATCCACCGATTTCCAGCAGTAATCGTAATAAGTCCAACAAAATATTAGTTTACTGTGACTATACTAGTGGCGCAGCCACTGTTGGTGTCCGTCTGCTACACCCAAAAATTCAGGTTGGGATGTCCGACGCCCCAAAGTTATGGTCTATTATGCGACTTGTAATTAAAGTTCGTTGTCTGTCTGTAAACCTCTTCAACACCGCTGTCATCACTCACCAGAAGCCTATTTTCTATTCAGAATGCACCGCACCCGGGCTTCAAGGAGTGGCGCCTGGAAAGCGAAAGGAGAGAGCGGGAGAAATGGAGAAAAGACGGAGGGAAGGGGGTAGAGAGGAATGCAGGGAGGAAGAAGGGAGTGCAGGAAGAAGGAAAGGCGAGAGGGAGGAAGGAAGAGAAAGCCGGGGGGGGGAAGGTGGATGGATATCCCCAATGTTGAAGACGCGGCTGCGCCCCGGTGATTGCTGCGATCGGTGACGGGAAGTTATCTGCAGCCGAGAGATCGTAATTTGTAACCGCTCCGCTCTATAAGTAAACGGCAAAATATAGACGTACTTTTCCAACCACAGATAAGGAAGTTCGGTCAATAACTCAACATTCATTACCTCGATGTATAGAGATAAATACAGACAGTGCATCTTTTCACTCCACACGAGACAGCCTCTGAAGCACGGCGAGATGAAAACGAGCATATTTTCAGTGACGGATCCAGAATTTCGTAAACGGGTCGATTGTGTGCCGTAATATCCACTAGCGAATCTAGAGTTCGTTGCCGAAACAGTCATTTTTTGTCAAAATCATGATTTTTCTTATTTTCGCCCCAAATTAGACAGTTACACGAATACAAGAAATTTGAATAAGAAACTATTTATAACTGGATAAATATCACGTAGCGGCAAACAGTAACAGACGACTAACAAACTGTGACAAATTCTTTACATGAGCAGTGGCGGCGCCAGCGCAGTAAAGGAGCCAGGTCATTTCGAGGTCAGCAAATCATACAGCCAGGTCACCCGGATGCACTTTTTCCTGTCGCCCTCAAAACACAGGCCGCAAACGCCGTTTCACCGTCAAAATAAAACAAATAAAGCGGTCAGATATGGCAACATTTTTATATTCTGTTCACACATTACCGAAGCGAAGCAGGGGGGAGGGCGGTGGATCTTCCAGATGACCTGGCGCACCCTGGTGTAGCGCCGCCACTGTACTTGAATGTTTCACTCCGTGTCACGGTGTGTGTGTGTGTTTGCGTAACTGTTTTGTGCAGCCTGTTTATCCATGTTCTGTCATCGTACTTATATAGGCTATCGTAAGCCGAAAATACACCTGTATTCAAATACACTGAACAACAGATGAAATCTTTATTGAGAGAGTCTCAGACACATCACGGCGCATATTCAGAATTCAAATCCAGTAGAAACGCCTAATAAGTCGCATTAAACAAAGAGATTTTTAAACTACATTTCGCAACCTCAACGTCTTCTGAACTAATGGCTGACGACAGCCTGAGCTTTACAACATATGTACAGACAAACAGAAAAGCTTAATTGAACACACACTGTTGTTAGCCTAATGTAAGCAAAGGTCATCAATATTTCTACTTATACAATTCCAAATAGTACATGATACATGTATGCTGTTGTGCTGGAATGGGAATGGTGGGTTTTATAGGCGAATACACAGTGTCACAACTAACAGTATCAAATGACCAGAGCCACAATAATCAAACTTCTGTGATCAGAAAATCTAGAAATCAACAATCAAACGTAAATTTGAGTGAGAACTGATGTAGATAATCAACATAATATTTATATCTTCATCTGTTACTTTGTAGCATATGATCAGCTGATTTATTACAGACAGTGAATTGACAGCACGTTTCATGATAATAACATACCATAGAGGCATTAATCACATAGTTATATGTAAAAACAGACCATCAGTCAACAGTATATAAAAGTCGGTTGCAACCACACGAGCAGCCAGCAAAAAAACTGGCAAATGCTGAAGGCCACTAACGATAACGCTGGCTAGCCATGATGACACAGCACTCACTGTGTCACAGTATGATATGTACATCACGCATTATCACTGTTATCACTGTACACTGGATGCAAGTAGATGCTGACAGTCATTATTTACAGTCGTCTTGCGTTTCATTGTCTTTATAACTCAGCCGGTTACCTGCAAAAATTACAAAAACCAGCAAGCATACTATTAAATCATTATTCCATAGACAACGACATCGTAAAGCTAAAAAATGCAAAGTGTCACCAGAATGAGTTGAGTTGAGCAATGTTTAACGTCCCACCAAACACATTATAGGTCATATCGGGGACGATTTTTACAGGTCATATGACCAAACCAACAGTGTCAAAGCACTGAAGGAAACTAGATGGTCTTGCAGATAAGGCTTAAATCCCACCAGGACCACTCCACCATGTTACAATAATACAACTCTAGGCAACTGACTCTATGCATGGCATAAGGGTCCCAATGTGACGAACCCAATCTGCTGGACCTGTAAGAACTGCTCATATAAGTGTGCTGCTGACTGTGAACAATGTGTCACACAACCCAGCACAGAGCGTTCTGATGATATTCCCTCTTAACCTCCAGACAATCACCATAACTCGGATGTTGTCTAGTGGAGGATACGGGAGAACACGTTGCGTCAACCTCTCATGCATTAAATTCGTGAAATGCTAGCATGAGCTGTTCTTCAGGTATAATTGTTTTGTCAGTATCCAGCTCATGTTATTTACCTTGGCAGCTTCACCAGCACATCATCATCATCATCATACAGGTATGTACTTGACAAATATAAACAAATATGTGGTTTACATACATAAAAATTTGGCCAGTGAGGGAGATTATGCTGTGTGAAGTGCTATCAGAATTTTCACATTATCAACCAGAGAGGACTATGGCTCAGCAGACCAGTCCATGAATTTTTAATAGTGCAGACTTGAATGCATTGATGCTTGGCACATCGATGCTTAGCTGATGCAGCTTATTCCACTGGTTGGGTTTTAATGGCATAATCAGCTGCACTGTCTACAATGGTTTCCTGTTACTGTGACTGCTATAGTACACAGATAATAACAGCTAAACTATACCCAGCTGCAGTTTTTGTGATGCTGGTTAGGATTTGGTGTGAAGGCTGAAGCTAAACGTAACTCCTCGCTTTTCTAAGCTGATGAGATCCTAACTGATTAAAGAATCCACTCATGGTGGCAAAATCAATACACATTTATGACAACCACCATATTTCTTCCTTTAATAACCACAATGTGCAGAAACTACAGAGATATTCAAGTGTCAGGCCTGTAGCCAGACTTTTGAAAAGAAGGCTTGAACTGCTGAGGGATGAATGTCCCTGAATGGGGGCCAGTCGATAAAGCACCATACAAGGCCTAGGGAACAAAGTCCTGCACAAGACGAACAACTTTTAGATGATGTAGACTGATTTCATATTTACACAAATAATAACAATAATTAATAATTATTAATGAAAATATTTATATCGCAACATTTTATGGTGAATAAAAATGTATATATTAGCCCGTAAGTGACAATGTATTATTTATATGCTTATCACCATGGAATCAGTTTACAATTTACAACATTAATATCCATTTGCTCTGACGATGTCCAACTGACACAAACATTTCTACTCTGTTACAGTAATTTACTTACTGGTCAGCTGATAAACAGTTGCAACTAGACAGTCTGCCAATGAAGATGAAGCCGTGAACAGATCCAGCCAAGCATCAACAACAACACCGACGCATTCAGTGTCGAGCCTCGACACATGTATATGTACTCCTTCTCAGGCGAGTCTGCAACATTCATAAAGCGGCATTAGTAAATGCCATTCACATATATGGGGGTTCGTAATTACCGGCAAACTTAGCTTTCAATGGGTAACGTAGTCAAGTGAGGTTTATATAGACAAAAATTTGGCCAGAGTGGGAGATAATGCAGTGTGAGGTGCTATCAGAATTTTCACAACCTGTACTGCCCTTATGTCTACATCAATGTGAGTTGATCAACACATCACTGATACGACAGTCATGCTGCTGCACATTTATCTGCGTACATCATCATCATCATCATACGAGAATTTATAGTGCACCTTATAGATCATAGGTGCATTACAGATTCATCATACTGTCAGCGGACACAAAAAGCCAAACTAAAAAAAGTCTTGAGTCATTTTGTGAAAAGTCCAGAATTAGTGACAGCACGTAAGTCCTTTCAGCAGCGAGTTCCACGCAGATGTCAAAGCAAAAGGTGGACACACTGGACACATAATTATCCAGTACAGTAGTTTAGCCTACATCAATGCCTAGTCTGCTGCTTAGCTTAATAACTTTCAACCTCTACCAGCGTTTATGTTGATTTTCATTGCAACTGTCATTCGTTTCCGTGATCGAGTTATTTTGTGGGCCTAGCCATTATCATGGTACTAGACTAACATAGAAGCTACGTTTCTGCATAAATTTCATCAATTTTTTTGGATTTATTCAAAATTGTACGACAATTTAACACAGGGGCAGTAATTATGACGCACACTAAGACAGACATTACATGGTAAATGCAATATGTGTCAAGACAATTCGAATACCATTTCACATGGCATTACTTCCCGCTGTCGCCTAGAAATTTTTGTATATATAAACCGCATATTGACTAAATTATACCGTTGAAAGCTAGGAATAATTATAAATTACAGTGTACACAACACTAGTAGCAGTACAGGTAGTCTATAGTAGTAAGCATATAGCATACTGATAAAATAAATCATTAACCCTTTAAAATAAACTGGAGCTGTATACAATATTCTATCAGTATTCTCTTTGGCCTGAATAGCAGCCTGAACAATGTGGTCAGGGCGGACTTTAGTTTCACTTTATCACAAAAGGTATATTAACAATTTTCGTTAAGCCAACAGTACAGCTAGTCAAAAGCTGCCTGTGTACGTGTATTAACAAGAGCAGAGCAAATCATAACTCCTAAATGCACAGACTTGTAATCCTGATGAACTCTGATCACAAACCCAAAACTATGTCAGTTTGACGTGGTTTATAGGACATATTCTGCTAGCTGAGCATCATTGCCCATGGACTGCATGTCAGTTCATATATTTAGCTACAAAACTGTGGAAATTCATAGAAGTGATGACGTGACAGGTGTTTAGAACGAACACAATACTAGCAGCGTACACAAAGTTTTCAAAAGTTCAAAAATGCATTATCATCTGTAATAATAAAATATTAATAATATTAGACAATATTTCAAGAAAAGTCATAAGAATGACCGTAAATACCTTCGGCAATGTCACAGTTTGAACCTGTATAAAATAGCAAAAACACTCAGTGAAAATGTGTAAGAATATGTCAACCAATGTAGCATTTACACATAAATGTAGCAATATTTGCTCACAAATGACAGATTGATTAAATTTTGACAACACTTTCTCTAATTAGTTAGTTACACTGGTCTGTCATCATAAAAAAACATCTAAAGTTTGCATCACAATACAAAAGGCGGCAAATCTTCCGAATCGGTACAGTGCGCTATGCTGAAGGCCTGTGACGCATGCGCAGACATGGGCCAGTTATAGCGCACTGTACCGATTCGGAAGACTTTCCCAAAAGGCATTAAGAAATGTGGAGGACATGGCAAAATCTAACTGTAAAAAATTGGCCAGTTAAAGAAAAGCAGGTACTAGTAACAGTTTGGAAAATACAGATAATATTACATAAAGCTTTCAGAAAATATTCCCACGAAGTTTGACCTAACAATGCTAAAAATATGTGAAATACTGTTAATATTATTACTACTACCATTACTATGAACATACAGCAGTACAGAAACGTGTAGGGTATAAACAGAAAACAAAATCATTAAACATATTCTTTAGGTTGGTAAAACATTTATTATAAAAATTAAATCAAACACAACCAACAACGATTTACCTTGACGTTTCGGTCTCTATCAGAGGCCTTCGTCAGAAGAAAATGAAACTAATTTTTCTTCCGGTTCTTGCCACGGTAGTGATGTGACGTGGCAAGAAATCTGATCAAAGAGGCGGTGCACATTCGAAAGGAGGGACGAAGTTCTATGAACCGGGATGAGGGCAGCTACACACTAAGCCACACGTACAAGAACCGGAAGAAGAATTAGTTTCATTTTCTTCTGACGAAGGCCTCTGATAGAGACCGAAACGTCAAGGTAAATCGTTGTTGGTTGTGTTTGATTTTATTTTTTATAATTGAATAACAGTAGTTTTTCGAAGTAATGACAGTCGTTGCTTACTGTGAAAATTCAGTGCAATACGTGTCACCAGATGGCTTTTTTGGCATCCAAACTGTGTAAAATTCAATTTCGGCAGGCCTCCACCCTGGACCCCGCTGGGGAAGCATACAACGCTTCCCCAGACCCCCTAGTGGCCGGGGAGGAGAAACTCCCTCCCCATTCCCTACCACCCTCGACGCCGCCTCTACGCCTTCGGCGTCTTGCTGTTGACGCCTTCGGCGTCGAACCCTCGGCGCCTACGGCCCCTCGACTCTACCCCCCATTCAGAATTTCTGGCTACGCCACTGCAGGTGGGTCTTTACCTCGCAAGCATTCACCAGATGGCGCCATCAAAGCGAGGTAGAACTCATCTTGCTTTGTGCGTGTCCTGTGTGCTGATGTGTTTCAGCATCGGAAAAAAGACACAGAAGATCAACGATCGGATGTGGTTCTTCAACATCGGTATCAGTGGTAAGAACGGCGTGTTGGGCAACAAGCAGTTCAGAACATTGGAAACCATGCTCAAAGACAACAAACATATCGAGGCAAGGCTGCTTTGATAGGCGTTCATTTCTTCAACCCTGTCGCAAAACTCGCTCTAGGGCCACTCTTGCTCGCGAACACAGACTTGCTCATCTTTCAAAAGCACACTTTCAGTGTGCATCGCCTTTATCGTCTACGGAATCAACTTCCTAATGAACTTTGCCAGCCTCTCGAGAAACAGTCTCCTTCACTCAGGCGCGTAGCCAAGATTTTACATTGTGGGGGCACAGAAGCTGCCCTTTTTTAGTCGTCGCCCTCAAAACTTGAGCTCTCCCAGCAGCGAGGTCCATATATTTGAAGCCCACAGAACACTGCTGATAGAGATAACAGTGTTACTTTACTGAATAAAGCAGGCACTACGTCCCAACAAAGCCAGTCTTTTTCCGTAAAAAAATCCATTCAATCGATGATTGGGAGACCATGCCCCCCTGCCCCCTCTGGCTACGCCCTTGCCTTCACTTTCACATCTTAACACACACGGCAGTTCATCGTCTTCATTATCACAGCTCAGGGGTGCAACCACGGCTGAAAAGTTGAGGGACTAAGGTTTGGGTCCCAACACCGGGACGCTTTCGCCCCGCGGGCTGGGTGTTGGATGCGAGAGGGGGTCGTCCCCTCCCGCTGTGAGGGTCTGGAGTATTACCGCCGGAAAATTTTACAAAACTCAGATGTTAAATCCTGCATTCTGGTGACTACTATGCTTACTAGTGGGCTCCCTAGGACGTGTATATCCGAGCAAACAACGAGCACTGGGGGCTTTCGGACGTGAAATTTCTTGCTTTTTGAAAACTACGGCCAAGAAGTTGGGGAGCAATACATTGTTGGTCCTCCCCAACGTAAAATTTGTGGGACCAGTGTCCCCCGGTCTCTACGGTTGTTGCGCCTATGTCACAACTCTCATCACTTAAACCACGCGGTATCCGGCACGAGGTACCTCTGGTGCATTGGCGTCGCCAGGATTTGTTGCGAGGAGGGGCAAAGATTGAAATTATGTCATGGGGCACTCATGGCGGACTTCAGGGCCGGGTGCAGCAGCTGCTCTATGACTGATAGTTTTGTGACTAATGCAGTACTGATCGAAAGAGTTGTGAGTTATTGACATATGCATCAGCTAATCTCGCAGACTACACAATACTTGGTTAGTCGGTTCTCAGATTTGAAAGTCGAGGGGGGACGTGCCCCAGTGCCCCATAACTGGCGACGCCACTGCCCTGGTGTAACACAAATTGTGTTGCGTTGATATTTCGCAGACGACGATCGACATTATGAAGATCGATGTCGAATGCGCTGAGTGGACCTCGTTCAACGCGATACTCGCCAGTCCTCGATGTCTGGCCAACGTCAAGCAGCTGATGGTCGAATTCCACCCGTGTGGCTTTCAGCGATTAAACCATTCACCGCAGCAATTGCTGGGCTTCTGGCGAACGTTGCGCGGAATCGATGCACTCGGCTTCAAGTTGTGGAAAGTCTGGAACAACTATGTCTGTAAATTTCAGTCCAGGCGACTGAAGAACGTAGTCTATTACGGTTGCTTCAACGCTTACTATCTTAATGTCAAATATCTCCAGTGATCAGTAATCACAGGAAAGGATTAATTCGTATTTTGGCGCGGAACATTTAAAAAGTTTACAGTTTATATGCATGACCATTTCGCTGTGGGGGTGCACTCACAAGCATATTTTCGTGTTTTCAGGATTGGGGTACGAATGGGTGGGGTCTGGGGGAATGTTTTAGTTTTTTTATTCTGAAAATCATAAAAATAGCATATTCTGTGCATTTTTTATGAAAAATGCGCGTAAAGAGCAGGATCTCAAGCCAGGAAACTGACCAACTTCGCCTTGCATTCTGGCACTAGATGGTGTACCTGCACTGCCTGCAGCTTCTTGGCTACACGCTTACGTCACAGTTGGTCCATTGCGAACACAAGGTAAGCCTACTATAAACTGAATAAGCAGGCGGCACCGTCTTATTTGCGACAGACGTTAGACATACGCGTAATTCAAACGACAACTGAAAACATTATGTTCATGATCAACCAGAGTTGGCTTGTTCGTTCGAAAATATGGGATATTTTCGATATTTTCGATATATACGATTTTTGGAGTTTTAAAATTTTTTTTAAATGTGATGCATTGTGACTATGTTTTGATGTCAACAGTCTGTGTGTTTTGCTGGCTTATGACTTGTGCCCTCAGCATTTTCTCAGTGTTGGACAACTTCTGTCAGATTGCACCTCTCCACAGCAATGCAGTGTGAATGACGAGAG
>Ga0049105_1000376_pt1 | contig 14775 bp, 13 predicted proteins | sample WorMetvaBAHAMAS1_FD_61260 | JGI IMG/M metagenome (GOLD analysis project Ga0049105, IMG submission 61260) | Worm MetaG Olavius vacuus BAHAMAS.1 | ecosystem: Host-associated > Annelida > Digestive system > Unclassified | place: Germany: Marburg | collected 2013-04-09
TGTCGAACTGCTCGGTCAGTGATGTTCTGGTCGAAGCAACGCCACTCCTCCATGAGACGCTGTTTCAAGTGGTCGACGTCGCGAATCCTGCTACGGTAGACGCGTTGCTGGAGCACGCCCTACACCTCATAGTCCACGGGATTTAGGTCAGGGCTATTGGGCGGCAACAGCAAAGGTGAGATGAAATCTGGTGTATTGCGAGACAAAACCTCCACGGTGTCACCAGTTCGGTGAGCTGGAGCATTGTAAGTGAAGAAGTCTCCTGCTACGGAACGAATCACCGGCAAGGTGCTGACCGAGCAAGACGTCACGGTAATTAGTGTCATTAATTTTTACACCAGGCTCAATGAACATCAGTTCGGTAGTTCCAAGTAGTGACACGGCGACCGACACCATGACAGATTTTGAGAAAGTGGACCAAGTACGTAGGAGACGCTCGGCTGATACCTGCCTCTTCTGGCTTCCAAGTGGGGCATACACGCGATCGTTCTGAATCGGTACTTTCCATATTGGAAACTTCTGTTTTTAAGTTGCATTTTTAAAACAGCTGTTGCTCAGAAACTGTGCAGTGGATTTTGTTGAAATTTGCAACGTTTACATCAGAAAGATGATAATTATAGCCGCTAAAAAGATATTTAATTCTGGTAAGATATGCCGTAGTTATAGTGATTTGAATTTTGGCGTCACTTTTTTTGGAACACAGTGTATATACAGAGTGGCCAAAAATAGTCATAATTGTATAATGGGTGGAAATTTTGTGGCCAAATTTTCAGGCATTAAGCCAGAGAGATTTAGCAACATTTCTAAAAATCAGGAATGGAATATCTCAGTTATTTCAGAAACTGTGGAATTCCTGGACCCTATCACAGACGAACACTGTCAGTAGTGAACAAACAATGAAATGTAGATTTATTTTCTTACAGGAAAACTCTTTTTCACGTTTCATAACAGAAAATGCCAGTGAATGCTAGATTTTATATTAACGCCCTACAACCGAGACTGGTCACAGAACGCAAGGCATCCCTTCCAGCGGGTTTCGTGTCTTAACAGGATGTCATCCCCACTCAGTCAACAAAGATCACATAAGACTGGATCATACCGACTTTATCAGAAGGTGCACTGCAGTCTGCATAACCAGAACTTTCAGTGTAAACAAAAATTAATCACTTGAGCTAAAGGACGTCTTGCAGGGAATCTGGGATGAAATGCCTGAGGTGGCGCTGGGCTTTTATTAACATTTAACTGAATGGAAACTGCACAAAATGGTTTTACTTACGTGCTTCATGTAGTATACATATAAAGATATCTCAGTGAAATTTGGCAGAAATCTACACACAGTATTATATTATTGTGAACTGGAAAATAAACAATGCAGATGCTCAGTTATATCAGATTTTCGTCTGAGAGGTTCTATTTCGAGCCACTCTGTATTATCATATAACACGCCTTGCGGCACATACTGGTCTCAGGCTTACTAACAGAACAGCCTTGCAGATTAGTAACAGCAGCACAGATCAGAGTTGTTACAAAGATCATGCATCAAGATTCATCAACCAACTGAACACTCAAACTCTTCTATCAACTAAATTATGTTACCCCTATAAAACAATACTTCCAACAATGACATGGCACTAACAACAATAATGTCAGTAGACGTGTATTTGAAGTAACGTGTATTAGACAGTGTTCCAAGTTATGCTACGGTTACATCTACATCAGACAAATTATTCTCCTCGCAACACAGCAAGCTGATCTGGTCACCCGTCTCTCCGTCGGTGTGGACACTAATGCACTGCAGAATGCTGTTCTCGCGACGTTCTGGCACGCTGCTCTCATCGATACCACGGTAGACCACAATGTTGCTGTCAGCAGTTGAAGCCTGACTTACACGGTACTCATCAATGTATTGCCGTGTTGCGAGCTGTTCGCGTTTTGGTTTACGCCATCTGCAACAGTAATTCCATCACCAACCCTCAATTCTGCACTCAAAAATGGACAAAATGCAACAAGAATATGACAGACAATGAATTCAAACAACACAATTCAAACGCATTTTGTCACTGTTTTTAGCGTTTGTAAGGTGCCCTTGCAGTCTTTTGACATTATGCCACCTAAATCTTTTCTTTCTATAATAATAACAATAATAATAATAACACATACAACACTTGTTAAATTTTTTGTGACATCACACCACCAAAGAAGGCCGACACGAGAACATCACAAACAGGTCTCCCTGCACTTCTGAGACACGTCAGCCTAGTGACTCTGATTATGCAAGTTCTCAGTATGTAATATTTTGTGGCTGCAACATAACCAAATTTGACAAGAAGCTCGGCTACCGCAGAGATAGCGCAGGTTGGTGGTCATGGATTCCATTCAAGGTCATTCGATGCCACTGATTTTGTTACCAATCGCAAGCATGTGTGACTTCCTATTAGTGATTAACACTAACTTACATTCTAGTTTGCACCATTTGTAAGTTATTGCAGATTATTGGTCAAATATGTGCATTCATCAGGTACCTCTCTTTAACACACCTGTTTGGGGTGAACTGCTAAACTCCGGACCACAAAATTTGGCCTCAATAAGCTAGAAACATCGCTCTATTGTGCAGTACAAAATGCGTTTCGATATCCTGAACAATTTAGGTGTGACTCAGGAGTGTGACGGACAGATGGACAGACACAGATGGAACCGGTGTTAAGAATAGTGCGGTCTAATGACGTGTGCTAAAAATGGCATACCCATCTATTCTAACTGCAGGTCCGATGCCCTACCGACAGCGCCATCATGCCACCATCATGTCACAGATGGGCAGCAATAAGTTGACCCTATGACATTGACCTTAATCTTTTGGCCTCAAATCTGTTCCATCAGTTACACATGACAATGGCCAACTTCCACCAACTCACTGCTTTCTAGAACCTTTGTTCCCAAGTTAAGGGCAGAAACCTTGAATAGACAGATGGCATGCAATCTTTATCGTGGTTTCCTACAGGCAGGTCCACATGGTAAGTGATGCACTGAAACAGAAAATATAACAACTATTAGACTTACAGCTTCAGCAGCAATGACAGAGCAACAACAGACACTGACGAAGCAGCCATTGCAGCTGATGCCATCCACGGCTGCAGTGCGAAACCCAATGGCTTGAACACACCTGAATACACATCCACATCGTCTCAGCTGTACAGCAAACCATGTTTACTGATGCAAATAAAACAGAAATGCTGAAAAGACAATAAGATAAGAAGCCTGAAAGCAGGCATTGTTGGCACAAGATGTAACAACACAAAAGTCAAAATGAGTACGTAAAGCATATCTTAGTAGTGAGGGTTAGAATTATTTATTAGCATACCTGGCCTGGATTTACCGACAAATATTAACAGAGAGCAACCACATATCTGCTTACCTTTTCACCTTTTCCTTCAAGGTGGACTACGTCCAGCGCTGACGCTGTCCGTCAACTGTGGCCCAATGCGCAACCCCGACGTAACCAAAGGTTAGGTAAATCTATTTCAAGTTCTTATGTACTTGAAAGAATGCATGACCTCCACGGGATAAAATCCTAGTTTGGAGCAGCCATCATTGTGGCAAAATAAATAAAGTGTAATTACCCAGGACAACACTATATCCAGGTACGAAAATGAACTAGTAGATCTAACCCCCATTATACGGAGCAACATACCATCGTTTTGGTTAAAAAACACAGTGACATTACCTGGGACACTATTGTGTTGAGGTACCAAAATCGAGAATACATTTAAGCTGAAAAAGTTCCAGCCCATAAATGAGCGTACTTCTCAAGTGGCAAGGATGCTGTAAATACACCAGCTGCTTTTAATTCCAGGAGCCCTGGTGTCAACTGCTGCAAATGATCGCAAGTAGTGGTACCGCCAAAATGCCCTGCGAACACACACTCTGAATGGGGTCCCCAAAGATTTTAGCACCACCATAAGCCGGGTTCTAAAGGCCAAACTGGGGGACTCTCAGTATGCTCCTCCCCTTTGGATTCCTAAAAAGCGGAATCTGCAGGATCCTTGGAGCCCATAAGCCCCACCACCATGCCAAGGCGGTCCCCTATCGGTGGGGACCACATATCTGCTACAGAAACTACAACTTTATGCAACTTTTGTAACCTATCAAACTGTTCAGAGTTGCACAGTAATACACAGCGAAGCAACATTAACACACCAGCAGCAACTGGAATTCCAAGCAAGTTGTAAATGCTTGCAGCAAAGAAATTGATGCGGATTCTGTAGACAGTCTTCTTAGACAACAGCACCGCACCGACGACATCGACCAAGTCATTCTAATATACACACACACACACACAGGCAACAACTAACAATAATCACAGCTCAACCTTGGACTTAGCACTCATTGAGAAGGCAAACGTTACCGTGTATCTACAATGCAGTGAGTCAACATGATGGTATGGTACTGGTACCGCACGCTGTCTGGGCCCTTAGTGACTGAAAAAAACTTACAAAAACATTAACACAGTATTTTCGGTGATTTCAGTTTTCTCAGGTCTGGTTGCACGAAGATCTTCGCTTATTTTCCTTTCATTTAATTTCCTTCCAGTCAGTGCTGAGGCCAGCTACTGAAGCACAGCCCAATGGGCAAAACCCAAATGTATGCTCAGTGTCTGTATGAATAAATGTTGCACTACACTGCCCTGCATACAGGACAGGTGTATGATGTGTAATTGAGGACCTTGTACTGTCCCCACAGGCACACCGTTCAGCTCAAGTTCCACCCGCCGCCCCAGCCAGGTCATAGTGTAGTCAGTGCATCGGTGACCTCGATACAGTGTGTAGCCTACAGCCATCTGTTATCTAACAGCCAATACTTTATCAAGACTCAGGCGACCTTATCTCCGAGTGTAATAGCCTGTCACCGTTTAGAAAGGATATGGGTGAATCCTCTATACCTGTCTGATAATTTAATCTCATAGCATGCCTGCTAGTCCAATTGAGCTGAAATACGCCCTTCCAGACTTGCTTACAGTATTACATCAAGCACCTGCAATAACCATACCCTGATGAGCACAATGTCAGCAGCTTCGACTGCGACATCTGTGCCAGTGCCAATAGCAATGCCGACGTTGGCTTGTGCCAGAGCAGGGGAATCATTGACACCGTCACCAACCATTGCAACGATACGACCACTGTCCTGCAACTGACGCACCTTTGTCACCTTGTGAGATGGCAACACCTCAGCAAACACCACAGAGATCCCAACCTGCAACGAGTTACATGACAGATTATTGATACCTCCACGTTTCAAATTCAACAGCAACACCAGCTCACCCAGGTTTGCCTCAAAAAATAGATTTCACAACAGTGGGTGCGTGTGTGTGCGTGTTAGCAATGCAAACATATGAGAAAATGACTACAACTGTACAAGAAGTTTGTCTGTCCATTCCAATGTTGGTTGAGCATATACACTGCATATTGTATGTATCTACTACGCATTTGCTGCCTTTTGGCAGAGAAAACGACGACGATGAAAAATGACTGTTAACAAAGCTATCTACAGTTCTACACACTCAGGATCACTTGGGTCAGCTTCAATCTAAATGCCGTTTTGTACTAACTTTTGTTACCCAACTGTGTTACACAGTACACAGTTTTAGTGGTCCTAGCAGTAGCAGCAGCTACTTAGGCCACTATAAAGATTACTGATTGATTAACTACTGTCAATACTGCAATCATGGCCAGTAGTAGACCATAAACCACACTGTTGGCACGTGTCCATTAATGAAATTTGAAGGCATACTGTCCATTCTGGCATTGTGATCTAGAAATATAGTGACCTTTTCATTCTGCATCGTAAAGTAGCAGCACTGATTACGTGAGGTGGACCTTCGTTCTACTAACAGTTTCCTAGTACATTCGCAATGTTGCTTGCCGAAAATTATAGCGATGCATGCAAATATGTTATGCAGAAAATACTTTTGTCTCTTTTTTTCTGACACACTGTACTACTCTCTTTTTTGTGGCACATTCTCTAATGCAGAGCACATGATAAGCCAGGTACCCCGTATTTTTTTTAAAAAAAACTTGGTGCTGCTGGAGAAACAACTATCAGCAACATGACAATGGCAGAAATGCATCATCACCTGCTTGGCAATTGCCCCAGCGGTCTTCCTGTTATCACCAGTCAGCAGCATAACATCCAGCCCCATCCGCTTCAATGTATACACAGCTAAATGAGCTTCAGGCTTAACAGTATCGGCCACGGCCAGCATTGCCACGATCCGTCCTGTAATGTACACGATAAGAACAGTAGATGTTGTGTCCTGTAAAAACTGCACTGATTTGACAGGAAGAGCTGGCTGATCTAACTCTTGACTTCAGTATAGAAACATAAGAAGTTTGACTATACAGTGATTTTGATTTACACTGAACAGACACTGATACCTAACTTATCACAGAATACTGTGCAAGCCAGAAAATATCTACATTACTCCGGGCAGTGATAAAAAGGAAGCCGCAACTGTTGAGATGTATATAATAGAGAACAAATGACAGACACCCTATCAACCTGGTGGTTTTTGGTATTACACATGAGAACAACCAGCCAGGTAGGTCAGCCACACAGAGAGTGGGTTGACGACAGTATATACAGCTAGCCTACAACAGCTGAGCTATTCTACATGAGACAGTAAACCAAAACTGAAACAAAAAGTTAGGGAGGCATCAACTCCAATGGATGCTGAGCACAAGGTTAATGACGATGATAATGATAACGATGGTGACGGTCGTGCTTCTCTTAGTTAAAACCATATCACAGTCCAACAGACATTTAGTAACTGACTACAATACTACTGTTCGTTCTCCATAAATAACAGGAAATAATAATTTGCCAAGAATCACAGCATCCGAGTGAAATGGTTACAAGCTGAATCCGCAACCTCTTAATCGCCGAGTTCAATGCTGTTCAAACCAGTTCATGCAACACTTAGAAAGGCAACCACAGCTATAGTAAGACAATACATGCCATCAATGGCACAAAGCACAGCTGTCTGTCCGATAGTTTCCTGTTCCGTCATTGCAGCATCCATCTCGTCAGTCACAGCTAGTCCATTACGACGCATCCATTCACGATTGCCAATCAACACACTGTACACTGTACTTGCAGCTGCACCTTCCAGCATGCCAATGTCTGCACAACATCAACAGTCTCTTGTTATGATGCACAGCAACGAAATTCACTCAAATTAAATCCGTTTAAAGTTTTCAGCGAGAGCTGTGTCTAGTCTTGCTTCTTTTAAATGACAATCTTTTTTTAAATTCCACTTTCAATGCTGACTTTGCAATGCATCAATGTCCTTGTAATCGGCAAATTATTCACGGCTTGATAATGATGATGATGTAACTCTATTAAAAAGTAAGGACAAACAACAGCCTTAACTGCACAACAACCAAGTTAGCCAACAGCAGATTCATCACAGAAATTACTCATTCACTCTCACCACTATCAACCTTATCACCACTTGTAAAATCTTCTCTGTTTAATGCTCCACTACACCTTTCTTCATTAGCTGCAGATTTCTCAAATCTTTATCAACCACCTCCTTTCATGCTACCTTTTGCATGCCCCAGGCTAAACAACATTTACCTTGTAAACCACAGATCTCTTTGCCCCGTCATTTTTGTCCTATTTTAGAACAAAATCACAGCAACAGTCACAATACATGCCAAACACAACCACAGCCGTGACAGTATCACTGCAATATTATATATGTAATTACATTGAGACGATAATGATGACATCATGAAGACAGTGTCAAAATTCTGTCATCAAGCATCAAGAGCACATGCAGTTTTAAGCAGCACCATCACAAACTGTCTGTATGAATCATCAATATGAATATTCCAAAATTAACATCTAAATTGAACTGCCCCATAATTTTATGCTGCTGCTATATATAACATTACCAACTATGCCTTTCATCTTGCATAAAATGAAGACTATGTACCAAAACAAATAGAAAACCTAACCCACTATAGCAAGCATTAACATTATTATCGTTACTACTATTGTTAATAAATTGATTGATGTGTGATCATCATCAAGCTGACCTTCAATCATTGGTGACACAAGTTCTTCATCGTGGATGTCATACGTGACCCCGAAACTGGCCGAGCTGTTGCGAGTGTTCATGATCTGATCGTCACTCATACTGCCGTTGAGCAGTGACTCAATCTGACTGACGTTACACTTCAGTCCACAGCCAGGTACGGCAACAAAGTCGGACACTCGTGCCAGTTGATCAGCATTCAACATCTACAAGTACAACAAATACATATGCCAAGCTGGGGTAACATGGACGAATCATTACACTAGACACAACGACAACTCATCACGGTGCTCAAACTGTCAACAATGTCAACGAAGCTGAAAATACCTATCATGTGACCAAGAGCTGAGAAAGATGCACTGTTAAAGTTAAGGAGGAATACATTTACTTTTGTGGTGCACAATGTAGCATAATATGACCTTGGTTAAGACCTACCAGAGTATTACATCTTTTCAGCTGTGTCACACCACAGGATCAGAAACAGTTGCCTAACATTCTCTGGCTCGGAGGTGATCTCTCGTAAATGGTAATGCTAGTTAACAAGACCAATCACCATGCAACCAACTACTAAGCATGCAAATGAATACATAACAACATGGGCACCTGCACTATTCAAGTGCAGTGCATCCACAGAAATGCACATTAGATATTTCTTCACTCCAATAAGCAGAGAATGGCCTTGTTGCCAAATGGTAGAACACTGGAATATCATGTGCACTGATGAGACTGTGATACCCAATCAATGGCACCAAGTTTCTTGCACCCCACTGCAGCAACTACCAAACAGTACAATTTAATACCAGCTTAAGATGAGACGTAAACACAATAAATGGGCTCTGTGTCTGTGATCTTGCAGCTTCAAGCTAGTGTCTGGCTAGAAGTAATAGAAACAGACATTATCACCATCATGTGAGCCACTGTGGCTCAGAAGTACTCCACCTTATCTAATAAACTGACTGAAATTTCTACTTCTTCTTCTTAAAAGCACTCAGCTACAGATTACGGGAATTACACTAGCTAGTGAACCAAACCATAGTCAACATCTTCACTGATGCCTTTCACAATGTATCCCTTATTGCTGCACAAAAGTGATCAGTGTTACAGTAGTTTTTAAATGTATACAGTTTCTGTTGTCTGCGTGTTCATAAATACAAACAAAAAACTTGGTGCTTAACAGCCACACACACACAAATGTCACACATACATACACATGAACACTCACGGTAACTTACAATATGCAAGAAACATGTTTGAGAGAATGTGAGGCGTGGAATCTACAGATTATGAAACAACGATGGGATTTAAACTGGCTGTTGATCCTACAAACCACAGGCAACAAGAATGAAATGACCTTTTTCACATAGGTGACGATAGCTGAGCCAATAGGATGTTCGCTGTTGGTCTCGGCCGTTCCTGTGATGGCGAGCACAGTCTGCAAACTGATGTCCGTACGAGGCACAAACATGACGACGTGAGACACACGCGGCACTCCGTGAGTCAGTGTCCCCGTCTTGTCAAACACAATACTCTGCACCTACACAAACATGACACTGTGAGACACACGCAGCACTCCGTGAGTCCGTGTTCCCGTCTTGTCAAACACAATACTCTGCACCTACACAAACATGACACTGTGAGACACACGCGGCACTCCGTGAGTCAGTGTCCCCGTCTTGTCAAACACAATACTCTGCACCTACACAAACACGACGACGTAAGACACACGCGGCACTCCGTGAGTCCGTGTTCCCGTCTTGTCAAACACAATACTCTGCACCTACACAAACACGACGACGTAAGACACACGCGGCACTCCGTGAGTCCGTGTCCCCGTCTTGTCAAACACAATACTCTGCAGCTGCACAGTGCACGCAGCTGTCAGTGTAGGCAGACAAATCCACAAGACAACCATCCACAGCAGTCGACCAAACCATTGTCGTAATATACAAATGAATGCAAACATTCACGGAATGTCCTGCGAGTATCAGAGCACTTCGTTTCTGCAACTGTTTCATAGACACGGAACATTTTGTGTGAAGATATTCAACCAACAGTTGTTGGTTCTGTGCCCAAGAATGCACTAATCACATCTTTGTTATTGTGCTAATAAGTTTGTCTTTAGTGCATGAAAACTGTCCGTGTAGCGTCAGGAAGAGAACCCATGCTACAGTTGTGCATGTGGGGGACTTCACTGTTCTAAAATGCTGTGAAAAGGAAGCTGAAGACACAACTGGATATAAGCAACTAACATCTAGCAAACTTTTACCATAGCAAGAAGCACAGTCACCAAAATTTTAGTAAACCAATAGTTTCAGCAACAACCAAGTGGCCTACTGTCCCAGCAATGCCACCTATGCTGATCCTCAGAAGCTTTGCCGATGCAATCTCAGTGACTGATTAACTGCGTTGAAACATTCAAGAACACTAATAGTACAAACAACACAAATCTATTATTCAGCATGAAATGCACAGCATTACATCAACATAATAATACTAAGAGACGAAGCACCTTGTGAGCCTTCTCCAGTGGCTCGCCACCTTTAATCAGAATGCCATTGGTCGCTCCGACACCAGTGCCGACCATGACGGCAGTGGGCGTGGCTAGGCCAAGTGCACAGGGACATGCAATGCACAGGACAGTGGTCGCAAACTGGAACGCATGCTCAAACACCGACTCCGACAGAGTACGTCCTCGCTTCTAGAATAACAATGCATACATGCAGCATAGCTGTAATTGGCCAGAAAACTGACTATAAATGACTAATACTAAAACAACCGAGATTATTTACCTACAAATTAGTGACGTTTTGGCAACGACTGATGCCTATTTCAAACTGAACTGTAACGACTCCTTGCAGAGAGTCTTCAGTTCGAAAAAGGCAACAGTCGTTGTCAAAACGTCACTAATTTATAGGTAAATAATCTCGCTTGTTTTAGTATTAATTGTTCATAGTTCTCAACCAATGTGTTTATTCAAGAATATCAGAAAAATTGACATTACACTCTAAGAAACATTAAGCAGCATAAGTTATAACTAACAGTTCAGATTTGGAAGCAAACTTCAAACTGCTATAGGCAAAATTACTTAACATACCAAATTGCATTTTACAAACAATCGCACTTACAAATCTCAAACTACAGCCTGAACACAGAATGCCTTCAGCGGCTAACTGCCAGCAACGGCATAAAAATCAGAGAGAAAATAAGGACCCGGAGACATTTAGACAAAGTAAGGTGAAATAAAGTCCTTCCCGACCAAACATGGGCTCCTAGGGTGGCAATGAGCTCTGTATCTATTGCCCTCAGCTAGACACCTGCTTACACTGCAAGGCCACGAATACTGTACTACAGTACTGTGTGCCATGCCTGTTTACTCCACAGCTATGCACAATGCTGGTACTCGCTACATCTACTCAATGAGGGATGACCAGGCTGACCTGACTGGGTGATTGGTTAAATACCAAGATGGTGCAGACGCAAATCAAATCTGCAAATGTCACTTACCCAGTGACCTAGTAGAGTAAGTACGTTGATTGAGACCAATAGTTACCACTAAGCCAAACCACCATCACATTTAGACAGTTGAGAAATTGCCATCAATGTGCACTGTACAGTGCATGAGCGATGAGTGAGTAAATTCTTCATGACAAACTTCCAACATTACCTCATAGTTAGGATCCACCAATCCGATGTTGACATAGCCAACTACGATCCAGCTGACCAATGTTATCACCGATACTATTATCACCCCAGGAACAAAGTAACCAGCAATTTGATCGGCCAGCTGCTGACTCGGTGCCTATCAAGAAAATACATGAATACAGTCAGCAATATATACATGTAACTCGAGCAGCAGTCTTGAAAGTGTGAGCATAGTTTAACACTTCGTTAATGTTCTATTGTTTCAGAGACAAGTCTTTCTGTGCAACTAATTGCATTCTCACAAACTTACAACACCAAAAAATGCAAAAAAAAACACAAAAAATAACCCCAGGAGGAACAAACTTGCCTTATTAAAATGAAACACGCCAAACACATTATACAAAAATATATTCATAAACCAACAGAACCTAGTTCATCCATATAAACTGCTCATAACAGCGTGCTTATGACTGTGCACCGTTGCAGTAAAAAATACGACACCGTTCTGACAATCTTCTGTCTTACCTCCAGAAAATCACTACTTGCAAGGAAAGAATGGTAAGTCTTACCTTAGATGTCTGCGCCTCCTCAACGAGCTTCACAATCTGTGATAGTGCACTTTCAGCTCCAACATGCGTCGCCTGCATCACAATGGTGCCATGCTGATTGAGTGATCCGCCGATGACGTCACTGCCCGGGATCTTGCTCACCGGCATTGACTCACCTGTGATTAATGACTCGTCACACGTTGACTCACCTTCCAACACTCGGCCGTCTACCGGGATCTTCTCACCTGGTAACACCTGTACACAAATCAATGTTACACTACCTCACACACTATACAACACATTACATGAGAGTTATTTAGAGTGACCGAATGACCGTTAAACCACTATACAGGGTGCATAAAACTGCTAACAACTGGAAACAGGAAGGAAATGAATGGGAAAAAATAAGTTTTTATACACTTCCAGGAAATAGTCAGCATTGAATTTGCTTAGTTCTGTACACCGTGTATACTGTGGTTTAGCAGTCTCGTACTTAAGCCACTCTAAATAACTCTAATGTAATGTAATTAAAGCTGAGGTGACGTCTTTTGGCAAACTGTTCCAGAGGTGTCTACCAGCCACTGGACAGGCACGAGTGCTGACAGTAGAAAACATGTACATCTTATACTAGCTGTTAGAATGACAACAAGAGACTGCAACAGCTGACAAATATTATCATTACTACTGGCGGCAATGAAATGCTGGATACAGTGACATGGCAACAGTGATTGATGCGGAGGCAGTTGGCAGAGCCAAAGTGTCAGTCATGCCAACAACGATGCCTGGAAGAATGCTACAGATAAATCACCAGTTATAGGTGGAGTCTAGCATGTCCTGGTAGGAGGAGCCTAGCAGTACACTGAAAATCACTGGCAACTGGCCAAAAAGCTAGTCTGTGTCAAGGTCACAAGTAGGTACGTCATAGCAGCACTGTGCCATTTGCTGATTCTGCACGTGTGCCACTAAGGAGCCAAGCTGTAGCTTTACAACGTACAGAACTCATTTAGTACATCCCTGGTACCACCACCATTTTTTGTTAAATGGCCAATTTTTCATAATTTCATCACTATAGATTTAAACTAGGTTCCCATTAAATCTTTTTACAAAAACATTCATGGATTCTTGGAGCATAATGATATAATAATATAATTAGGTCGCCCAAAGGAAAGGCTTTAGGTTTGCTGCTGTACTTCTTTTATTTTCTACTGGACCTTTGCTCTCCCGACCACGCAGGAGCCACCCATCAAACTGTATACCAGTATCAGAGGTCTGGTTTGGTCCTAGGCCAAACACAAAATTTTAATCAGACATCTCACCCATCCTTCCCCAATTTTTCACGAAGTCAAAAAGTGCAAAACTGGGTCTCAATGGTCGACCTCTCTCATCTTTGAGCTGCACTAATTTTGAAACAAAACAACATATCTAAAATCTCAAACAACAGCATTACGTACCAATGGTTGGCCTGTCTCCACAAATCTGGTACAGTTTGGCCCATGCACCCATGAGATCTATCCAACGAGCCAAGCGTTGTGTTGGGATTTGGCAGACTCAGAGTTGGCAACTCCGGGGATTTTCCAGAGTAAGCAACGTAAATAAGTAAATAACTAACATGCACGTAGGCAAAGTATAAATGGCAGGACAGGTGGCCTCAAGTTGCAATGCAATGTAACTGTCACCTTTTCTAGTTATTATTATTAAGAAAAATAAAATATATTAGCTAATCATCAACTAAGCAACAACCATTGGACCACCTTGTGTAAAACAACAGCTTTGCAGCCAATGAGACATAACAGCGTCATCAGTACCTTAAGAATGTCGCCTCGCTGCACAAGGTCAACTTTTATTTTGTCTTCACGCAGAATGTTTCCTTCCTTGTCCAAATCCAATAGAAGAGCTTCAGTTGCTTGAAGAGACATCAGCTTAGCAAGAGCCTCTGAAGTTTTTCCCTGGAAGATCAGATCACGTGACAATAAACAACACACAGCACTTCCTAGGTCTAAGAAAATAATGATTAAAAATTCATAACAATTAACCAATCATCTTCAATCATTACAAGATCAATTAGTTTGAAACAATCCGACATATGATAACAAATGTTATTCGATTTCAAAGCACACTGAACGTTAATTTGAAACACAAGCAGAAAACAATGCAAAAACAAACAGAAAAAAATTGCATCTCAAATACAGTATAAAATATCAACATGCAACAAGACATATAACACTCAGGTCATATCATGAACATACATCTGTCGACACCACTGGTTAAAACACCGTCATTTATCAAGTGACAGAATCGGCTTCAGTACCATCATTTTAGTTGCTCATGCAACTGATAGAAGACTGCCTAAGTGTCTAACTATTGTGATTATAACAGCAGCAAAAAATTACCTCACATAATATATGAACAAACATCTGACACCACAATCAAAGTCCGTAATCAACTGTTAAACATTAATTTACAAAATAAAAATATCAAACAAACACATACTAA
>Ga0049105_1000377_pt1 | contig 14774 bp, 8 predicted proteins | sample WorMetvaBAHAMAS1_FD_61260 | JGI IMG/M metagenome (GOLD analysis project Ga0049105, IMG submission 61260) | Worm MetaG Olavius vacuus BAHAMAS.1 | ecosystem: Host-associated > Annelida > Digestive system > Unclassified | place: Germany: Marburg | collected 2013-04-09
TTCAAGTTGAAATTTTCAGGGGTTACGATTTTACAGGGGGTCGAATTTCCCATTTTCCTATTGATTTTTAAATGGGCCTTACAACAGTGCAGCGCGACTGCGCTGCCTGTGATAACGCCTTCAAAACGTTTAACGGCGTGCCATAAAACAGCAAAGCGATGTCGCAACAAAAGCCTGGTTTAATCGTCAAAATTAGTTCAAGTCTCGGCATTGCAATTTTTGACTGCATAATTTACAGTAACTGGCAAATGAACGTTAACAGCAACACAGGCGTAGCTAGGGGCGGAGGGGGGGGGCTGTGGGTGTGGGTGCATCCCCCAGGGTGAGAGAAAATTTTTGACTCGTGACGACAAACACACACACACAAAGTACTTACGACAAAGTCCGCCGGAACACATCAACTCCAACAGCCAGGCTAATATCAGAATCCGTTGAAGCAACGTCATCCTGCCATCACACGTAAACATAATACTGTGAACATTATTAACGACAGAACTCTAACATTAGGCGGCCCGACGTATCGGAAGAGTCTTAATCATTGCTGCTGTACTTTTCTACCGGACCTTAACGTATGATGACCGCACAGAGGCCGCCCGTCACCTGCATATCGGAGGCGGGCCATATAGAATCTACTACAGAATCTACTTGATCTTTACTTGGAGACATCTTACCTGTCCATCCCCTAATTTTACAGGGGTGAAAAGTGCGAAATTTGCCCCTCGAACCGCTCGTTTCGAAACGAAATAAGATGTCTGAAATCTTAGAGTCCAGCTATTACGACGTATCGATGATTGCCCCATGTCCTCATCAAATTTGGTTAAGTTCGGTACATCGAACATACCCCTTTAAGCTAGCCATTGGGACTCTCTAAAACGACGAACAAATTTGCTTAATGTTCAACTAGAAAATGTGGCAATTGCAAATGCATTGCAACTTCAGGCTGCCCGAGCCACGCCAGTCCTTTTCCGCTTTAATTACGATGCCATGCCAAGTTTGAAGTCGCTGAACCTATCCATTATTGCCGTATTAGGCTATACCGTCTTTGCTGCTGACACATTACTTAACGCCAGTGATGGGCAATAATTAACTACTTTTAGTTAATTACGTAATTAAACTACTCTGAAGTAGTTAATTGCAAAAATTTAATCACTCAGAAGTAATTGGTAATTGAGTGGTAGTTTAATTACTTTTTAAAGTAGTTAATTACCAAGTAATTAAACTACTTAAAAGTAATTGAAGGTCATTTTGCTTACCGGTTGATTCCTATCCGTTTACTTTTTTAAAAGGTACAGTTTACTTACTGATTACTACTGTTTTGCTCAAGTGAGATAGGCCTACACACATGCTACATGACAATGCAGTTAGACAGGTTGACAATGAAACAATTGTTGTGCCCACGGACACGAACACTGTTTGTCGGATAACTAATCTGTTTTGCTCACTATTTCATCGGCTTTGTTATGAGAATAGCGGTAGGAATATTAGTTCAAAAGTAATTGAAAAGTAGTTGAACTACTTTGTAGTAGTTGACCCCAAGTAATTAAATTACTTTATCAATAAAGTAGTTAACTACTTAGTTTAACTACTACTACGTAATTGAAAAAGTAAATGTAGTTAAACTACTTTTTGAGTAGTTGATGCCCATCACTGCTTAACGCTGTGACCTTGGCCTTTGACCTTGGCCCTTGAACACTTGCACTGTATCACCAGTGACGTGATGAAACTCTGTACCAAACTGGAACGCAATCTAGCAATCTAAGGCGGAGTTATTGCGATTTCAATATTTGACCTAATGACCTTGAACGCCGTGTGACGTGTTGCACTCGGCCCTGAGATAATTTTCACCATGTTTGACCTTAGACAACTTCCGTGCCTGAATTATAGCGTTTTTATGCTAATGCGTTATGTCACACTGCGACCTTGACCTTTGACCCGCTGATCTTGTAAGTTCGTGCATGTTACATCAAGTGTCACGTGGTCAGTCTGTCTGTACGACATTTGAGCGATATTAGCAATCCCAGGCTGAACTATTGACAAATTTGCGAACTTTTGCACACGTTGTTACGCTGTGACCTTGACCTTTGATCCCTTGACCTTAAAGGTTTGTAGTAAACTTACATCAGGTCTCACCTGTTCAAACTCACACTAATTTCAGCGAAGTCGAACAAACCGCGGCTGAGTTATTGATGATTTATCAAGTTTGTACCCGAGTTTTTCGTCGATTATTGCGGGCTTTTTCAATACCGACCAGCGCTGACTCAGAGGAGTGTGCACCAAACTTAACCAAATTTGTGGATTGAGGCGTAAGGCCGCTTGTTTTAGATTTCAGTCATTCACACACATCGCTCCGTTTTGAGACGACAGTGAGCGAGTTCAAATTCTTGGTATTATCTGGCACACATGTGTTCAAGGTCATTAGGTCAAATATTTAAATCGCTATAATTCAGTTGCTGATTGTTTGATTTTGCTAAAATTCGGCAAAGAGTTTGATCACGTCACAGCCGATACACTACGAACGTTCAAGGTCAAAGGGTCAAAGGTCAAGGTCACAACCTGCCGCAAAGTATCAGCAGCAAAAAGCTATAAGACAGGAACGATAGGTTGTCCGACTTCAAACTTAGTATGGTGTCTTAATTAAAGCGGAGAATGACTGGCGCAGCGTCGGGCGGCCTCAAGTTGCAATGCATTGCAATTGCCACATTTTCTAGTTATTACTGGAAAGAAACTGGCACCATACCTGGTATACAGGTAGCAATACGCGATGAACGTAATATTTGCCTGTTTATGACTAAATAAACCGGCAGTTAAGGGCGGCGTTGATTGGCATACGCAGCCGTAGTCAAGGCACTGGGTGTTTATGAAACCATTTCGGCCGATGAATGCCAGTTGCCAGTGACGACGGACATTTTACGACCATTACTCGAATATCGGATGTACTCCTGGTCACGCACTGCAGGCACATCGCCCAGAACTTCTGCCAATTTTATGGCACACGATCAGTAATGAACAATGATCAGTGATCGATAGTGATTTGCAGCATTGCCCGATTTAGGAAAAATGCCCGTTTTAGGAACCGGGAACCGGATTACCCGGTTGCAATTATCAGGATATCCGAACCCGGTTTTTACCGCGCTGCATCTGTGCACGGCGGTCTTTGCCGTAAGCGGCCTCTTCTCCTCCAACAGACATCATCTGAGCTATGATGGCTGTCTAAAGGTAATAACTTAGGAGGAAGATTATCAGAAGTTCAGAACAGTTACTGTACTGTGTTATATTGTGTACTGAAGCTGTGCACAGTCATAAGCACATTTAGATTTGCAGTTCACTGGGCCCATTTCACTGTGCGTAGATTTATTTGCGTTTATGTAAGTGTATTTTGTGGTTTTGTCAAATGTTGTTTTTATATTATTGTAACACGGTGGGGTGGACCCGCAATCATTTTCATTTATTAATAACAAAAGGGCCAACTGGCCACTTACAATGTAATCCTGATGGGATTGAAGCCTAATCCTTAGGGCCCTATCTTCGTCTATCTTCCTTCGGTGCTTTGACGCTATTGGTTGGTCATTTGACCCGTTGAAACCGGTCCCGGCTATGACCTATGTGTTTGGTGAGACGTTACACCTTACTCAACCTCAATTCAGCCATCAGCAAAATGGCTGTCCGTCTGTCTGCTTGTCAAACGCGTGAATTGTGACAAAACGAAAAAAAACTTATGCCCACATTCTTAGAGTCTACTGCAACAAAGGTCGATGCATCTAGATTTGCGACACGAAGAACTGTTGGTGGGGGATGCCCCTTCTACCTAAAATTTTAGACCAAAGTGACCCCTCCCTTCAAAAGCGGCGATTTTCACTCTATATTCGCTCGTAACAACTCAGGCTAGCGAAAAATGTTCCATTATAACTAACAGGAAGTCAACTAGGGGGGAGGGGGCTCAAGAACGAAAAATGGCCGTTTTCGTCCAAAAATAGGACTTTTTTCGAAGAAAATCTGCTACAAAGTTTGTTTGTGTGAATACTTTCAGCGGCAAAGTTGTAAGGCATTCACCGGATTATCTAGCCGTGTACAAATGGTGGTGAAAGACTAACCGTTCTACGTGAAATTTTCGGCCAAAATAACCTACACCTGTATAGTCCCCCCCCTGCAAAACGGCGACTTCCAATCGATATTTGCTGTAGCACCTCAGCCGTAACACCTTTCCAATTAGCCTAAGATGAACACCATACGTTGCCCTATGCCTCCCTCCGGTTTAAAACGCAAAGTGACCGTTTTTGTGCAAAATTTGAAGAATGATTTGCGATAACTTCAAAACGGTATGCGAGATGGAATGTGAGTTAGTATTAATCACTAATAGAAAGTCGTATATGGGCTTTCGATTGTACCAAAATCGGCGACCATGAACGGCGTAATAGCCCTTATTTTGCGTTATTCTACCGCATTCGGTAGCTTTGGCAGCCGATTACGTCTGAGTGGTTGAAGGTAGACCTACAAATGCGACGATAATGTAGCCAAAAGAATCTGATTATTAGCGATATTCGCGGATGTTACTAAGCCCTAGTGCATCAATGACGGGCACCTGATGCGCAATAACGAGTTAACCATCCAGTTCGGTGTTCCGCAATCACCGAAGCAGCCACAGAACTCCCACTTATATTTCGCCAAAACTGACACACCCTGCGGCGCGTCTCCCTGCGACAGCTGAGCTACTTGTAAATTTCATTGTAGTAAGTAAGTAAGTAAGTTTAACAAAAAGTTCCAAAAACTGTAAATGGGATCACGTATTTATAAAAGCCGGTTTCATACAAACAATCAAGTAGAAAGAAAATATTTAAAAAAACACAAATATAAAGATTCACACGAAAAACACAAAATTAACATAATGCTAAATCGATTTTAACAACTTAGTAAAATCAACAGAATTTGCTATCACGCTTGAAGTGCGAGAGTGAACTAAAGTCAACGACAGCAGGCGGCAAGTAATTCCAGACACTGATAACACGATTACAAAAAAGGAAATAATTGTAAAATTCAGATGCGAAATAGTGCGATCTGTGGCCATTTATAATGAGCGAGGCGAATTTTAGGCCTAAGTCATATTAACTCATTAAAATTTGGGGCACTTTTGGCAAATTTGGAGTTCTAACTTGCATACGTTTCGACACTTCTCAGTCTGTGATATAGACCAGCTGAAGGTGTGTTCGGTTTAGTGAAGATTACAAAAAAAACAGCTATATAAGTGCGTGACGTAGCCATGTGCTTCTGTGACTCGCACCCGACGAAGTGACGACGGCGACACGTTGACGGGACGATGTAGGCCTTCCCTGATGCAGCAGTCTTCACGAAACTCCCGCCGGCTAGTCGTACGTTAATTTATCAAGCATGAACGGAGCATTAACTTTCAGCGAACTGTTCTGACCAGTTTTTCACGTCTGTTATGCCTAGCAACCCAGATGCGGCGGTCGTTCTGTGGGCGTAATCTGACAACCGTGAAACAGTGGCGGATCCAGGGTTGTGCTAAGGGGAGTTCGCTGCAGGCAAGGACATCGAAATGCCGAAAGCATCGAGGGGTGGGAAACCTCCATCGAGGGGTGGGAGACCCCTAACCGAAAATTTTGAAATTTTTCGCTCGAAATGCTACATTTTGCTGCATTTTCACGTGCTCTGAAAATTTTGTAATCTTTAGCAGTAAATAGGAACACTGTATGAGTAACATTTACCATAGCGATGTTAGTTATTAATTTTATCGGTTAGCCTTAGGTCTATTTTTCATCGTTTCCTCTAAGGAAAGATGTTATATTCGAAATTTGACGTGCTGGCCTTCGCCATAGCAAGCATGGCTGTGGCGCTTGATATCAGTTCATTGGCAGTTAGGAAGGCACGCAGTGGCGCAGCCAGGAATTTTGAATGGGGGACGAAACGCCGAAGGAGTCGAGGAGATGTATTTCCCGCCAAAATGTTCATAACTCGCATTCTGAAACAGAAACGCACTTCTCGGCTATGTGCATTTTTGGCGGGAAGGTTTTGACGGGAAAATGCGAGCGCAGGAAATGATCATTCAACAGAAAATGGACGTTTTGGCGATAGAGGTTTTGGCGGTAAACGGTTTTGGCGGAAAATGTGTAAGATACGCATTTTTGGCAGGAAACGTGAATGTTGGTGGGAAAAGTTTTGGCGGGAAAAGGTATGGATAGGCTAATATGTGTGTAGATTTTGGCAGGAAAACGTCTATAGGGATAGGCTTATAATTGAAAAGTGGAAATCAAACCGGAACTGTTCCAGAATTCTGCGTTTTGGTCTCGGAAGAGCGTTTCGTTTTCAGAAGTGCATTTCTGCTTCAGAATTTTGCGTTTCTGGTTCAGAATTTCGGTGGCCACTCTGTGCAACCGTACAGATGGTTCTTATATAGCAACATCTCTGATACACACGTAACGCAACGCATACTGAGTCAGGCAGACGTATGATGTCCAAAATACACCAGTTTGGACTAATTGATGAGCCTAATTATAGGCCTAGTTCTTTGGCCCACTAGCACTGCCTTCATGATGGAGACAGACTGCGCATTGCCTGCAATAACAATCTATTAAATGTCTAAAATGTCTTTACGTATAGTCTCTTATGAACGACATTAAATTATTTTTTTTCAGAGCATCTCCCCCCCCCCGGATCCGCCCCTGTGAAACTGCGCTTATTGCTATCGTTAGCCTATTTTCATTGGTGCGTGGCTGGCTGGCGCGGTTTCGTATTCGCGTAGGCTGCACCTGGCACAACTTCCCATCTCTCAGGCAATCGACCGGCAATAAAATTGATTTCCGGCGTAATCGCGCAGCTTTCAGGCCATCTTGTAGCAGTATTGCCAAATATGCTAGAATAGACAATATTGCTGACTCTGCGCACTTTCGTGTAACAGCCAATGACGCTGACGCCGCCTAGCGGCCGGTATTACTGGGCGCGTTGAATCATTGCAGTTACAGCGTTACAGCTACACTGGCTCGATGTACCTGAGCGAGTCGCATACAAGCTGATGAACGTTACGTACAGCTGCATGCACGCCAAGCTCCACAGTACCTCATTGATTTCTGCCATTCGACCTCCAGCGTCGCATCACAACAACTTCGATCTGCCAGCCGACGACTCCTGGTCGTTCCAAGTTGCCGGCTAAGCACCACCGCCCGACAGGCTTTCTCTGTGGTTGGTCCGTCGGTGTGGAATTCTTTGCCAGACTATACTTGAGCGATTCTGCAGTTGGCAAAAGACAAAGTCAGACAACATTTGAAAACGTTTATGCTCGCTTCGTACTAGCGCATACAGCGCATTAGAGGTTTTACGTTTGTGCGCTATATAAACTTACGTTGACATTGACAGTAACATCGTTTATTCACCACGAAGGTAGACAAGGTATAAAACACAAAAAAGCACGCGCGCGCACACACACAGAACACACAAACATACGATACAAAGTAAAATCATGGAATGTCTATGTATCATATACAACAGCAGATGCAAAGTCGTTAGCACGTTTGAGACCGGCCACGTAGTTGTTAAATCCGTATTTCAGTTATAAAGAAGTTATAAATCTAGCAGGAACAGCAGACCTACAAGACAAATACATGTACTTCCATTTCTGCAGATCACAAATATATTCAAATGTCAACTCTGAGCTAAGAAATAATACTGAAGCAGCTTTACAGACTCACAGGCTCTTATAACCAAATATCTTTCAGAAACTGCCATTCCAGCATACAGTTAGCTAACAAAGGTAGCAGATAAATCCAGGGCACCAACACAATAGGTAAGCCTAAGCCGTGGTAAATATAAGGCTTAGCAAAGTTGAACTATAAACTATCAGCTCAATATGACGCTACTTGTCAACCTAAAGAGATGCCTATAGCACTTCAGGAATAGACTAAGCCCACTGATATCTCGACATTCGTGATTTGGTCGACCTCAAAATGAGGCCAGCTTGACTGAACACTTACTAGCAGAACTGCATGGCGCAAAAAACAACTGAAGTGCAATAGGCTGAGGTCGAAGATTAAAATCATTAAACACATCCAGTTCGATAGCAGTGCTGTCCAAGAAATGCTGAAAATCCCTGGAAACACCGTGGTTTTCAGTCTTTATGCTGGGCCTACGTTCTCCAGCAGTATGCAATGTACATGTAGTGTCAGACATGAAGTCAAGGGGTTTAGGGCTGGAAGGTATTTTTAGAAAGTTTTTAGTTTTTCTTAGATTTTAATGTACGAAGACCGGACACAAAATAATGACCCAGAAATTCACGATACATATGATACACCCTGCCACATCATTTATAGCCATTTGCTATCAGTTATCATCTATCATCATTTATAGCATAGCTATAAACACAACTAACTGGACAGCGCCCAGGCCTGCTTGCATCTCGCTCGAACTACAGTATACAGGTAAGGTGGGCAAATGTATACACTATCGATTTCAAATTTTCTCAGGATTTGACACACCAAAAATCATTAAAATCGGTTAATTTTTTAAAGAGTTATTTGAAAAATAAAAAGATAGACGTTTTTTGGGACACAGTGTAGATTCTAGAGTTTCTAAAGAAGAGAAACTCTGTGTACGTTGGAGACGTGTGTGGCTAGGATCGCGAGGTCGGCAGGCAACGTGACGTCATTGAGTTGACTGCTCCCAGGCGGCCGGACGGCTTGGGCGTTCTGTTCTGCATGCAACGGCGGTGAACCCGTTCGATGCATGCAACAGCAGTATGCAGACTGCCTCGCTGTAGTGTTTTAGCATAATTTGAAAGGGCTTTATTTTTTAAACTTTAGGTCAGATCAGAGAAAAAAGTAAATGACCACAAATTAAGACCATTCTGCAGAGTGTGTTAAAGCTTCAATTGCACTTATTTCCAGAGAGGAGAAGTGAGTGCAAATTTCAGTGGAAAAGTGAAACAAAAAGAAGAAGGAAAAAGAAAGTATAAAGCATCCTCAGTAACAACAGGGTGCCAGCATCTCCAATGCAGACACCATTACTCCACATAATAATAATCGCTAAAAATTTCACTTCTTCAAATTCTGCATAATACAGCTTTATAATATCACAGCAACAGCATAAATACAAAACAATGGCATATTAATTTAATCTGCAGCAAATCTGCCAACAAAATGATGTACGAAGTATTCACAACATTATCACACGGGGTCACGATAAGTTACAGGGTTACAGGCAATATCACAATACATGCTATCACAGAAGTGAATTCACTGAGGTAAATAATCTAAGTATTACATAATTGAGTCCTGGTGTACATACTACATATACATCATCATCAACATCTAGTACATATATTATCATCATGTGCTGATTACAAAATATCAAGTAAAGCGTGTATTACAGAGTCAGTGTGAAGTGCAGCATTAAAACGATAAGTTTTTAAATGTATTCAATAGAAGCAAGACTGGGTGCAACACTTCAAAATTATCTACAAAATATTCACAACACGAAGTCATGATAACAATATCATAACAGATGCTATCAGAGAAGTGAATTCACCGAGGCAAATAATCAATAATCTAAGTATTACACAACTGAGTCCTGTATACGTCAACATCAAGATCTAGTACATACATTATCATCATCATCATAAGACATTTAGAATGTGCTGATTAGAAAATATCAATCAAGTAAAGCATGTATTACAGAGTCAGTGTGATGTGCAGTATTAAAACGATAAGTTTTAAAATGTATTTAAAAGAAGCAAGACTAGGTGCAACTTTCACTGCATGTGACAATTGATTCCGAGTGAACTGGATTGTGTTTTGTGTATAATTAGCAGTATACAAGGACTGGACAGTGGACATGAGCATGGAGAGACGTGGAAGCAACAGTATTGTCCAGAATTAATGTGATAATGGCTTCTTAACAATTTATTACCAGTATTGTTATACTAATGTCAAAAAACGTTACAGATATCACTGAAAAAGTAGCGAAAAGTAATCAGTGTTTTGATAGGAGAGCTGTTCTCAATTAACAACAGACTGGATTTATGCATACAACATTCACAGTACAGCAAAAACCTAGAACTCTAGCAACTTGGTTAAATACATCATACACTGTATCACAGTGAATACATCAAGTGACGTCAGGTAGTCTAAGTAAAAAAAGTGTTAGAAACTTAACCGGTTTCAATCTGATAAATGCCTAACAGGGTTCATAGGGCAGTGAAATCCAAAAATTCAAGCACTTTCAAGGATATAAATTGTGCACCAAAATTACTGGCCTGAAATAAAACTTTCATGCAACAGTAACTGCATCAAGACTTTCTCACAAAAATGACAAATATAACGCTGGGTGCTAAAATGTGTAAGTAATTAAAGCTATTAAAGTAATTAATAGCAATTTTCTGTATGTAGTACAAATTGGACTCCCATTACTTAAAAGTCGTCCATTTAGTACCACGTACAGAAATTGCTATGCTATTAAAAACTATCGTTAGCATACGCATTTTTCCAGAACTGAAGGTTAAATTTAAAAACATTTCAAGTACTTTCGAGGGCCTTGAATTTTTAATATTGAATTCAAAGCTTTTCAATGACTTCTCAAGCATCCTATGAACCCTGGCATAGCAAGTCTACAGAATTTTACAGCATAGATGAAAAAACGTTACGTTAATTTCAACTGCTGCAGGTCTGCTGTGCCATGTGTGACTGTGCAAGTATGAAGTATTCACAATACTAAAACGTGTGTCGTGACTGTGGACATCATCAATAGTTGTTTCAGCCGAGGATGAATTCACAGGGATGACGCAAGGTTGGTGTAAATGAGATCTTTCAAGTTTCAATACACGTACACGTCATACAGCTGCAGTTAAACAAGATAACGAGAGTTTTGTACATAATAACGTGACTAAAATGTCACTAGGTTAGACTTGCAAACAAGGCATGAAGATAAGAGCCAACAATATTGGGTAACAACAGCACAATAATGTATACCGTGATACTACCAGTTTTTGAATGGAAAAAAGACCCAGCGAGGTGTGGCTGTTATGTCATCACCATCATGATCAAAAGAAGAAATTTTATAATGTGCCGATGACAACAAAAATAAGAACAGTTGTACGTTACAAAGCAATTAAGCTGCCGAATCACACGACAAAAGTGACCGACATGGGTGTCGGAAAGAAATATCTTGGAGAAAGAAATGGTTGATGACATATATACAGTTCGGATTCAGACCACGGAAAGAAAACTCTAGATGCAATCTTTACTGTACAGCAGATGCAGGAGTAACATGGAATATGGTAGATATGTAATGTCTATCAATATCATTTTGTGCACATGTGATATCATCAGGCATTAGTTCAAGTGATAAGGGTGACTGTGCTTCATTCAGCCGTCGATGCCAGTGAGCTCGCGCGACATCCTCGGCACGCTTGTACGCAGGTCTTCAGCGCGAGCGGACCTACGCCTACAAACACACACACACACACCAGTACTGCTTGTTGTCAAGCACGTGTAATGCACATAATTGACAGAATCAAATTACTCAAATAGGCGGTATACCTGGACAATGTTAAGTAATACAAGGTGGAGGGGCCAGATAAGATGACAGCTGCAATGCCGAGTGACAGTGTTTTTTGAGGGCTGTGTACAAATTTGTTTACTTACTTACTTACGTATGAACGGTAAGTAATGAGGCTGTCAAGTGTTGAGAATGATCAACAAAGCTAAAGCTGCTGAACCTACAAACAGTGGACTGCTGCCTGCTGCCTGCTGCCTGCTGCTGCTGCTGCTGCTGCTACTGCTACTGCTACTGCTACTGCTACTACTACTACTACTATTAATACTCAGTGATGTTCCAAGTGCTCACTCAGCAGATGTGCTGACTATGTCATCACGAGGCGACTCGTGACCGATTTGTCTGGTGGCTCCATGGCTGCGCAGGTGCGAATGCTGCTGTGAAGGCTCCCGTGAAGGCCGCTGCGATCTATAAGTGACACGGTTACGATCATAGATTGTACCACTGCTCGACTGGTAGTCATCGTCGTCATCGTCATAGCTGCCAACTGCCGATGGTCTCTTTAGTCTGAATACACAGACAGAGAGACATTAATCAACCAGTCTCATTTCAGATAACACTGTCCAATTACACTGAAAAAATAAAAACACAGGAAAGGATACTGCACACAACAAATGGAGCAACATATCTTCTACAGTAATTTACGACATAGTTCTAGTAAGACTTGACTTTATTTGAGAATGATGTCAGTCACAGCGATTTGCAACAACATAACATTGCAAAGATAAACAAAACTAGCGCAGTTAAGACCAAAAACGAACAGCAAATGCCCTTACAAATTAAAACATTAAACGAAATCATATCGTTTGGACGCAATGCTTTGCGCAATTCAGACACAAGCAGGTGGTAGCTTTTTATAAGGTAAATGTGGACTTGAATAGAGAAGGAATCCATGTGTGTGTGGAACTGTTGGCTAGTGCTGCTAAACAGCCGCTGTTTGCAGTACTTCTGTCCCAATGTATATGTATGGTTTTGTCTGAAACTTTCTTCTACTTGACCTGGAGGGGAAACAGTTTGGACAATTTGATGAAATCTGGCAGTCAGGGCAGTCCTAGGATTTAGTAGTGTGCTTTATGAAACTGACCCCTAGAGCCCATGCATAGCAATGGGCGGGTAAAAACCACCAAATGGGTACTACACACCACACCATAAGGCTCCGAAAGCTTTCATTGTAAGATGCTGAACTTTTGTCTGTAACAGCTTCGATCACATGCGCACAAAACCCATTTTTCAATTTTACATTGCACCAGGATTTGCAGTAGCAGGCGTTTGGGTGTTGTAAGTACACCACAAATTACAGCCTGTACAGCAGGGATGCAGAGTCCTTGATTTTTTGTGGGACTCCAACTCCGACTCCAAGGTTAGAAATTTTAGGACTGCAGACTCCAACTCCAACTCTAGGACTTACTGTGTGACATAATGATTGTGTACTTAACAGACTTGAGAGAAATTTTAAATTCTCCTAATATAAGGTGTACAATAGTGTACAAACAGAGTTTTAGTTGTAAAATAAATTGCACAACAGTCAAACAGACTGCAACAATATTACACAAAAGTCCAGATGAAACAGATAAGGCCCAGAGTCGGAGTCTCCTTCAAATGAGAAACTTCGACTCCGACTCCGGGCCATCATGCGGACTCCGACTACACACCCCTGCTGTACAGTGTATAAATCCATACAGTCACTGGCTGGAAAACTGTTATGCAGTAGAACAGCAACTATTATTGATGCTGTACGAGTGTACGTCCAAATTTAATGGAACTCTAGTATCACTAGCCGCCTGGACAACGCGTACTGCCGCTCAAATACTTGGCATACTTTCCACCGGGTAAACATAAAAAAGTAACCCTTGATATTTGATATTGGCAGCAAAGCATGCAGATTTTTGCAAGAATATTTACACACTGTTAAACAGCAAAATATACAATTTACCGCCAAGCCTGATTTGATTATATCTGAATATGACAAAATTATGCCGTTTGAACCTAGACAACCCCCCCCCCCATTTCTCAGCATTAGAGCGTTATGCAAAACTGGCTGCAAGCGAACTGTTCTGGGTTCACTGACTCTCCAGAACTCACTGGACTAGCACATCTGGACTATTATGTCTGGGGTGCCAAGCTGGAAAAATACCATAAACTTCAGCCAAAGCCTAGGACGACTGATGAGTTAAAAGCCGACCTGCAGACCATCTGGGAAGAGCTGCCACAAGAACACGTTAACAAGGCGGTGGCAAACTTTTTAACTGCCTAAATGGCTGCGGCTGCCAGTGTTGGTCACCTCAAGCAACTGCAGTAACTGCCCATCTCCAAGTCTGCATCCTCATCTCATCACCAACAAACTGGCTCTTTTCAGAGCCACCAACAGACTACTGCTGAAGACTGCTCGAAATGCTAAAAATGGGGGAGGGTTGTCTCGGTTCAAACAGCATAAGTTTGTCATTTTCAAACATATTTCACAAAAATTTGGTGGTAAAGTATATGTTTTATTGCTTAACAATTGGGAAAAAATTTCATGCAATAATCTGCACGCATTGGTGAAATATCAACAAAAGACGCAGGAGATTACTTTTTTATGTTCAACCCTGTATATGACAAACTCTACAGCAATCACCCGCTGGCTGTTTTTTTTCCATATTTCCACCATAAGCACAGATATATCACAGTTGAGTATATGCAAGGAAACAAGCCACAACATACTTCCAGATGAGAACGACAACAATTGCGATGAGCAGTATCAGCAGAATGATGGCCAGAATGACGAGCAGTATTGCCCACCATGGCAGACCTTCCTGTTCCTCAGAGTCCTTATCAGAGCCTGTGCCCGACTTCTTGTTGGAACCCTAAATATCATAACAACTCTACTTAAAACTACAGAACAACATTCATCTCTCCGTTATGTTGACAGTGCCTTGGACAAAAGTCAACAGTAATCACTGCACAAAAACCTAAAAGCAACACAGCTTAGATCTACTACAATAATGTACAATAATACTACACTGTGTTTAAAACAAGATGCTCAGCTATCGCAGAGACACCGCGCTGCAGTGTGCGTTATAGTTTTCCCCAAAAGTAGAAGACTGGAACTGGGAGACAATGACTTACGGACATTATAGGTCTATCTTCAACCACTGTCATATAATCGGCCTGAAAATCTGTCGAATTCCGTAAAAAACGCAAAATAAGGGCTATTACGGCGTTCAATGTCATTCAAGGTCATC
>Ga0049105_1000378_pt1 | contig 14762 bp, 11 predicted proteins | sample WorMetvaBAHAMAS1_FD_61260 | JGI IMG/M metagenome (GOLD analysis project Ga0049105, IMG submission 61260) | Worm MetaG Olavius vacuus BAHAMAS.1 | ecosystem: Host-associated > Annelida > Digestive system > Unclassified | place: Germany: Marburg | collected 2013-04-09
CAGTGGTCGCTACTCGCTTCACTTTAACGACTTCGCGAATTCGGATAAAAGTACCTCCCCAAAAGTACTAGAATGATTGTCCTACCTCAGCTACCTGATGATGAAGACCGCACTATCTTCATTCGTCTGGACTAAACACCGGAACGTGACAGACGGACAGACAGACCAACCGACAGCCAGCCCATGGCTATTACAGCGGTCTGCATTGCGAGCAATGCGGACGCGCTGTAAAAATCGGCCGCGCGCGTCCCAGACTGACTGCCACGTTTGCACTTTGCATACGATAAACTTGCTTTATATACACTGCTGTAGGAAAATGTGTCTGTGTTAGAAAATGCGGATGCTCTGTTCTTTCCTCTTTCTTCTTCTTATTATTATTCCACTTTCCCACTGTAATAATGATGACTTCTCCTCGCTGGAAACAAGCGCGATCGACTTCGACTTCGACACAATGTGCAGAATGGTTTATTCTGCGTTCCAACTTGCAGTCGATATATTAGAGCCGTTCCAAATTTCATCCCGACTCTGCCGTCTATCGAGGACATAGATCCGCCTCGCAGCAAACGCTGTGACAGCAAGTCCACTCCATATCTCCTAGACAGAGAGTATCGCTGTGCCGCTAAAACACTGCATCGATGCACACGGCCGCCTATACTTCGCTGTAATGAACGTACAACACACCGTGTCTAACGCAGACAGTTTCGTTTCGTATAAACTATAGAGTCTATAGCTTTCATGTAGGCCTATTTTACGCATTGCACTAGCCTTGTTGATGTGGTTGACAGTTGACAACCCGTATGCAGGAAGTCGACGAAGAAAAAGATCATACTGGCGATTGTACACCAGCGTCATTTTTTTTCAGAAACAATGAAGTTACCATTCATAGGCTCATGAACAAATAATTATCATCGTCGTGGACAAAATGTGTTAAAATGTTTTACATCAGTTATCAGCGGAAACTTTTACATCTCGACGTAGCTAAGAGTATGTTGATTCTCGTGAAGTGGGAGTTTACAGTGTGTCCTAGTCTCAGACGACTGGAAACCCACGAGCAAAGCTAGCATTTCGTAGCCCAAATTATGTCATTTTTCCGTCAAAATCATGAATTTGCTTAATGACACCCAAAAATAACAAGCTCTGTACAGGTCTATATCACTCAAATAATTATACCGAGTAGCACAACAGACGCCATGCATAGATGCAAATCAATGAAACGCATATAGCTACATCCTGAGTGTTCAATTTTACAGCATCAACTCGAAGGGGGGGGGGGTTAATCCGTCAAACTTTCCTTTAGGTCCCCCTCCCCGAGGCTCATTCAGTGCATTCCAGCGTGTCGCGCAATATTCCTTGATGCCATGAATACAGCATGTGGGTACAACTGCATTGTAGTTTAATACACAAAATTCATAGTCAGTGGGACAGGACTGAGGGGCCGCCACGGGGATCTGGGGTGTCGGGTGTCGACTTTGAGAAACTTCAGGTATTCTTTACATTTTTCTGACCCCTGTAAAGACGAGGCTCATCAGTCTGATCTCAAAAAGTTCTGATTTTTTGGATGGAAATGTCATATTCTGGAGTATTCTGGTGCACATTTTGAAGAATTCCACATCTACCGGGCAGAGTGTGGACTACAGTGGCCAATTATTGTGGAATATTGCCTCCCCTATAACATTAAGTTAATTTGGGCACATGCCCCCGTGCTCCGCGGTTGTGGTTCACGCCTATGGGACTAGCCATAAACAAGCCGATGCTATAGAAGATCGCAGTTGCTCAGAGTCAAGGCGTGAAACATCTGTCTATTACGCAGTGCTATGGGCCGTAGAAGGCCACACACACTAGGCCTGCCTACAGTATGTGTGGCCTGTAGGCCTACACCGTGCGTACAGGCCTACGACAATGTGTGTCACAGTACAGGCTAGGCTACAAAGGCCCTGGCCGACACTGTACTGTGACACACATTCTCGTAGGCCTGTATACACGGTGTAGGCCTACTTGATAGCCTTCACGCATAGACACGGGCCGCTAGATATGAATAAGTGGCGCCCAGTGCTTTTCACTCGCTGATGACGAACTGGTCAATAAATGTCGTCACATGAATCTTCACATGTGACCGTACGACGAATACAAACAGCGACGCGACGAGCCTTACAGTAGTCAAGGTGCATGAGACAACCGCTGCGACAAAAGTAAGTAAATAGTATCACTGTGGTAATGTCGTGGGAGGCCCTCTGATTGCGTAACACTATGTGCAAATGCAAATGCATTATGCTGTTGATGCTGCAGTAGTTATAGCATTGTGTCACCGACCTGGCCTAGTTCTTGTATCAGACGACCACACCCAAAAAACCGGACCAGTTTTGAAAGTGTATAACTCCCTTACTATGACGACACATATACGAGAAGGCGTTCGGTGCATCAGAATGTTCAGCTCTTTATCAGGAATAGCAAGTATCTGCGTGTAACCATGTAACCACGTTTTGCATGCTCTACTCCCACCACCATCTATGGCTTCACACTCACGGCACCACGGTCTCGGGCACCGCACACGCTCACGTCAGCTCCCTGAACATTCAACACATTTGTCGGACTGTAATTGTGTTACTTGCGTGTTGTAGACTCATATTAGACCTAGATATTTTGTCGTCATAATTCGTGATGTTATGTTCACTCTATTGTACCTCATATACATATGTTGACTTACGTTTTGACCTGGCTCTCATTAAACGAATATTGATTGATTGATTTGAATATCGCAATATTTAAATATTCTTTGCATACGTTCAGAGAACTCATACTGCACTGAAAATACCGATTAGTTTAAGCACGGCGTTAAATTTCGGTATTGTACACAATTCTCACAAAATGGACATTCATTGTTATTGTGAACATCAACTGGTAGGTCAACAGGAATTCAATGTGTTTGCTGTGTAGACCTATACCATAAATGCCATCGCATTCGCTGCTATTTTTAGCCGTCGGTCTGGCAATCCTTTTATCGGTGTTGGAGTCCTCGAGGCGCCTCAAGGATAGCAAGGCATGTCATTGGCTTGGCCTTGAGGTACTAGTCTTCCATTGGCTCTGACATCGGGGGTCAGCGTCAATCATGAGTGCAGCCATCCGCTGACACTCAACCGCTCGACACCGTCGGAAGCGGTAAATGACTATTACCGGGCCGTCCACGAGATGGACGCTTTGAACTGTGCGCGACGTGGTGCTGTACATTCAGGACATTTGAAATGCTAACGTGACGTGTACGTGGCGTTTGATCTCTGCGAGAGAAAGACGTTGTAGTTAGCGCTTTGAAATGATATTCTTCAATGTGCGACGGGACTAGCCAAGTGCAATGTAAGCGTAGCCTATTTTCGAGAACAAGTGAAACCCACACATTCATACAGCGACAGCTTTTTTGTGTTATATATTTGCAGTATTCATTGCTTACAGTGTGACCTTATCATAACTACTGATGTATTTTGAATGGTCCTGGCTGTGTCCTCTCGTTTATCATGTCCTCGGCCTTGACCAAGGGGCCCAAGTCTTAGCCTAGGTCTTGAGCCTCTGGTCTTGGCCTTAAGGGTCAAGTCCGTGTCATTGAGTCCAAGTCTCCAACACTGTCTTTTATTGCATCCCTGGCTTATCCGCGATGGTGGTCGATACCAGTCTGTATGTAATATATTGTCGTTTGAGATGCGGGCAAAGAGGATCTACCTGCGCCCGTCATATCACATTGGATTGGATTGGATTATGGGATCCAGCAACACAACGTCGTTCAGGTGATCAACGTATCGTAAGTCTTGACGATACAGTTTTCGTTGCAAACTTCTCTAGAGTCAGAAATAACTAGACAAGACCGAAACGCTCGGTGGCAACTTTTTTGCTTGCACGAAATCCAGTACGCACTAAAACGGGTGGCACGTACAAAGGTAAAATGCTATTTTAACATAGTATCGTTTCACATGCACTTGTTCAAAGAATAACTGACTGCGGTGAAATTCAAAACACGCCTCGTACTTCTGATAAAATATTGAACGTTTTGATATATGGAGCACTCGTTTTGATGAAATCCAATACGTTGGAGAACACGTAGAGGCGCCGTAAGTTGAAATGTTAACGACCGTAACGACGAACTCGAGAAGTGAGCTGAAAGCGCAAAACTTTACTTACTTTTTATATTATTATCAGCATCTGTCGTAGTGTCGTCACGTGACGTCATTTACGTGGTGTGCTCGCAGATATGTACGTGTGCTAAATTTGTGTTTATCTTATTAATCACAGATCTGTACTATTTTATCCAGATACCGTATAGGCCTACCTGCGTATTCGAGTCGTATGTTCGTCATGTCGCCGCTGACAAGCTTGTTAACACACCTACAAAAATGGCGGCCAGTTCTGTTGAACGGTGTTGATGGACGGTCTGTGGTCGTAAGTACTTATCGAATAAGTCGACCGCTTCTATACCTGAAATTTTCGGTCAAGCTGACCCCTTCGGAGCGAAAACGTCGATTTTCAATCGATATTCGCTCGAAGCGCTTCAGCCGTAACACCTAGCAAAGAAAAGTTCAATTAACACTAATACGAAGCCTAAGATGAATATCGTACGATGTTTACCGTTGCCCCTTAAAACACAAAACGGCCGTTTTCCGTGTAAAATCGCACTTCACTTGAAGAAAGTCTGCTACAAAGTTTCTTTATGTGAAAACCGTAAGAGACAAAGTTGTAAGGCTTATGATCTATCCGTGTATAAATGATCGGTGGGGGACGTCCCCTTCTACGCGAAAATTTGGCAGACAGTGACCCACCTCTTGCAAAACTCCGATTTTCAATCTCTTTTCGCTCGTAGTGCCTCAGCCGTAACACCCAGCAAAAAAAGTCCAATTAACACTAATAGGAAGTCCACTACGCGCTTTTCAGTGAGCCTAAGATAAACATCGTACGTTGTCCCTAAGCCCCAAAGGGTGGCTCAAAAACGCACAGTTGTCGAAATTTGAACAATAAGCTGCGGTAACTCCGAAACGGTAGGAGATAGGATGCCAGTTTCTCCAATAGGAAGTCGCATAGGCCTACGGTCTTTCGATTGATACCGATATAGCCCTTATTTTGCGTTTTTTTTCACCGAATTCGATAGCTTTGCTGGTCAATTACGTCACAGTGGTTGGTGTCCGCAAAATATTGTTTCCCACTTCCAGTCTTCCACTTTTGTCCAAAACTAACCACCTTGCAGCGCGGTTTCGCTGCGATAGCTGAGCTACTTATACATGTTAAAACGAATAAAACGACAACATATGCAGAATATACAACAGAATCCCGCCCCGGGGTACATGGTATTTTTTTGCACAGGACTAGCTAGCCTAGCCTATAGTTCTAGGCGATGAATCGTGCCTGTCGTTACGCCATCGCTGCACTCATTATACGAGTTTACTAGGATAGCCGACGATATTTTGTCTCGCAGAGGAGTGAGGACCAAACTTTTAAGTTTCGCTACTGCCACGTCGCTGCCGTGGTTATGAAAATTTCATCCGGTTTAATTCAGACGTTGTTTTGTCTGTGGCTTGCTAGACGGCAGTCTCTGAAGAGTGCGCTGAAACGTAACGAGAGCTTTTGCTGCTGCTGCTGCTGCTGCTAATGGTGGTGGTGGTGGTGGTGGTGGTGTGAAGGAGGTGAAGATGGAAGTGGACGAGGCGCTCGGAAGGTTGGGAGCTATCGGTCGATGGCAAATACTCTACTACACGGTGATCGGCATCACGTGCAGTGTCCCGCCCTGTGTTCACATACTTGCTATAATTTACATTGGTAAACGCACATTTGTAATCGCTTTTCGAACAGCCTCTAGTCTATATTCTTGATGTTGTTGTTGATGTTGTAAATAGCGTAGGTCTATTTATTCCGAGCGGTTAAAGAAGGTTGGTCGGAGTCTGACTGAAACACATGTCTGAATCTGCAGCAGTTAGAAAGCATACCATCGCACGCACAGACTTGCTTACTGGACAGTTAAACATTGCCTATATAGGCTTACTCGGAAAGCTGTCAAGTATTGGACAGTTGCAAGTAATCGACTCGGTGAAGCCAAAGACGTGGCTGCGGTCTGTCATGGACGTGAAATAATTCCTCTTGCAGAACATTTCGGTTATTGTAACTGATTCGTGTTCACCCGCCAGTTACCAACCGTCATCCTGTCTTGATTACTGTTGCACTATCACACAATAACACTCATGTTTATCGTCACAGCCTCTGTCGTCGTTATACGTTCAGACGCCGCTCACTGACAAAATCTTACGCCGTCGAGTTATTGGCAGCCGATGTAGCTAATCATCAAAGTGACATTGCGGTCATTACAGAGACGCATTGTAAAGTGTGTTCTGAGCATCGCCGGATACACACTGTACCGTCGTGACATGCAGCGTCGGGAAGGAGGCGGAGTGGCGGTGTATGTACGATCTGATCTCCAGTCGACAGTCTGGGCCTACTCAGCGGGTGATCGAGTCAACGAGCTACATTGGCAGCGAGTCGGCGATCTGTTTCTATGGAGCCATGTATCATCCACTGCGCCCATTATACGGTACACTACAGATTCATTGCTGGATTATGTGGCAGCGTGCGTCGATGAAGTTAACTGTCAGGCGACAGTTGTTTTGGCTGGTGATTTTAACCAGTTGTGAGATCATGACGTTGCTGAAAGGACACGGTTAGCACAGATAGTACAGCAACCGACTCATGCATGGTCTGAATATATTAGGTCGCATATTTGTGTCACGGCCAGTGTACTGTACTGTCAGAGTTGTGACTTATGTCATGCGCAGCGATCACAGAGCGATTGTTGCTTGCACTGAACAACCGTCACATGTACCCAAGACGACGACTGTCAGAACATTCCGAGCTGTGTCAGCGGGGCAGCACGCCCAATTTCTACGGCACATGTCTGTGGGTTCAACTACTGCGATGACAGCACAGATACTGACACACACACGCCTTTTCTACGATTTAGCAATATTCAAACCATTTGTGCATAAACTGTTAGAAAATTATCCTCTTTGCTCATATAATCTGTACTTACAGTCCTCACGTTTCAAAATGTTGTCATTGCAACATTACTTAACACGATATAGTTCTACAAAAGAACGATCTTAGCGAACGGAACGCAGTATTAAAGCTAAATGACGCGACAACGGACGGCTGTTTTAGGGAACAATTTTACTTACTGTGAACAGTTGCTGACAAATCAAGTCATGAATGTGTGATGTGCTGTGAAGGAGCGTGGCCGGAGCATCACTGTAAAGTTGCTGATGGTGCATTACTCAACGAGACGATACCGAAGGACGAAGATGGCTCATACTCCAAGTGTAAGATGTATGACGCTGATGACAGAAACAAGACCGTCAAATGTGATGAGTGGAAGTATTTCGGAGACACTGGTCACACAATCGTCTCGGAGGTGACTAAACGTAACATTTGCTATTCATTTCTCCCATTCTGTTGAGTCCTCCCACTCACTCACACCTCCTCCACCACTCGAGTAGTTAGCAGCTTCGTTTGTGCCGACTTACTTATGCGTCGTTCACTTTATGGCTGTTTTAGTGTTCCATTCTAAATTTAATGTAACTACACTGCGTCTCAAATAAAAACATCCCCGACATTTTTTGCCGTAGCTCGAGAAAGCATTGTCGGATTTTAATGATGTTTAGCACATGTGTTACTGAGAAAGTAAGCAATCAGTAAATGCTATACTTTCCACCACACCTAACTAGTGCTTCTGCACTACCTGAGAAGATGCAGTAGTTCAGAAATAGCACCATTCCACTCAAATGCTGTATCAGCTTTGCCAGTTTTCAGCAGTCACCACTAGATTTCTTCAAACTTGTTGACTCGCGACTCATACTCGTGTATGACTTTCTATATCTTATAATCAGTGTGGTTCACCAATCACATCTGGGCTGTTGGGTCATAGGTCAGAAAAAGTGAAGTTGAGAGATTTGGACAATGTTATGTGCAACATGTGCCAGTGCGCTGTCTTAATGAAAGACAAAATTATTATCTGTAATGTGTTCGGTAGCTATTAACATTTTGTTTAGATGGTAGAACACCTCAATATAGCTATCCATTGATATGCAATTCATGCTTGAAGAAAAACTTTAGTGATAATTCCGATGTGAGTTGTGTGTCTATTGGCAAATCAACATGCAACATTCACGTGAAAAGATACATCATCCGTGTGTTCAGTTTTGTAAGGTAGTGCAGAAGCATTAATTAGGTGAGGTGGAAAATATAGCATCTGTTGACTGCTCACTTTCTCAGTAATATTTTTGCCAAATATTATGAAAATCCGAAAATGCTTTCGCGAATTATAGCTAAAAACATCGGGGATGTTTTTTGAGACACAGTGTGTATACCGTAATAATTAGGATAAGTATTGCACTCGCTGTCGTATTTGATTGCAAAGATTCAGCGTTTCCATCCCATTTTGTCTGTTGCAGTCGGCGACACCGATAACAGTACTGACAAATACGGTAGAACGTCGTTTAAGCTACTTGCATGTCACGACTCACGACTATACAACTAATGTGGAAATTGTTCTAATTGAGATTGTATATATTCATGCACCGCGTATTTTGCGTGTAATTCGTAATCGTCAGATATTTAGTACTGTGGTATGATAATGATAACCACCAACATTATCATCGTCATCATTTTTATTTTATCATCATCATCTGCTGGAGTGCGTGAAGAATATAACGAAAATAAAGAGTTAGTGATGTTTGTCATTAGTAGGCCTATATACTTACGCCTCACGTGATCGCCTCCATTAGCTGTGAAATTGTGAAATTCGCTTCGTTGTTATGGCAATGCATTACTTGCAGTGGGACCTCGTCTGCGATCGTGTATATCTCAAAGACCTCACACAGACAATACTCGTCGTCGGCATGATTATTGGTGCTATAATCTGCACAACTCTATCGGACAAGTTCGGACGTAAACCAGTATTGTTGATCAGTCAGTGGGCGATGGTCGTTGTAGGTGTGGCGAACGCCTTTCCTTACAACTATTACTTATTCACCGTCCTCAGATTCTTCACTGGGATACTTGTTCAAGTACGTACACTAGCTGTTGAGTTGTTCTTCGATTACTGTTAATAACAAACACTTGAGATGTCTCTGTTTACCGTATCATCCTGTGTGTTAACTTTTGTCATGTAAATAAACCGGTTATTAACTGTTAAGCTTTGAATCTGCCGGAATTCATTGCCTCGTATATAACGCCCGGTGACATCTGTTATTATGTTTGGTTGTCAGGGAATACTTGTCTCAGGTTTCGTAATAGCATGTGAACTGTTTGCTGCCAAATACCGAACGTTTGCTGGAATAATAATCGGAAACTACTGGGCGGTTGTTATGTGCCTCTACACACTGCTGGCTTACCTGGTGAACAACTGGGTTCATCTTCAGCTGATCATCAGCCTTTTCGGTATCCTCACCATACCGCTCTACTGGTACTACACCGATCACTTATGTACTATTGTAATACATCTACGTGGGAGTAGTAGTGTTATTGAGATAATTGGAGTTTACAGTCAAGTTTTTGTTTAGAATCATTGTCATCATCATCAGGTGGCACGTCTTTGGTAGGATATAGTTGTCTCTACTGGTAGACGCCATTTGTGCTCGCTTCCACGACGAGTTGAGGCCTGGATTGTGCTGCTGGAAGGCGATTCCACTCAATCGTTCGAAGCCAGGTTAGTCTGGGACGACCTCGCTGGCATTTTCAGTTTAGTGAGAAACGGTTGGTGGCCTCTCCGAGCGATTGTGAGTGGTCCTGTGATGGGCTGGTCAGAGCCTACTTATTGCATTATTTTGTATGAGTGTTTGTTTCTAAACGGTTCCGACGTTTGGTCTGTTATACAGATCAGTTAAGGATGACATTGTATTTGAAACGTGCAGGCTGCTGCCAGAGTCCGTTGTATGGCTGTATGCTAACAATCGAGTTGCTGAAGCAGAAAAGATCATCCGTGATGCTGCCAAGCTTAACAACATCACTATGCCGGACAAGATACTGGCCCAACCTGCAGGCACAACGGAAACAGTGGACAGCGATGGCAACAAGGTTGAGGACGATAGCAAGTTGTTGGATAAGTTGCGTGAGGTGCGGAAAAATTCTAGAAAATCGGAAGAAACCAGATACACACGCTACACAGTAATGGATATATTCCGAAACCGTCATTTGACTATCTACACGATCTGCATGGTACTGATGTGGTTAGTACATAATTTAATGTCACGTTCGTTAATGTACAACACTGCTTTGGTTTCACGACACTTGTACTACGTCTAATCATGATGACTAAATACAATGCACATGATTACACAGATATCAAATGTTTGTTCCATATTCCCATTATTCTTTAAATGTTTATGCAGTCGTATTCTTTCGCTTTTTGATCGAAAAAATGTTGACACGATTGTGTGCAGCACGTGAGTAACAAAGAGAATGGCCAAAATGACGAAGAAACGAACAAGAGCTGATGACTTACAAAATTTAATGGATTTTCTTGTCAAAATCTGTGATAAATTTTCATAAAGATCCGTTCAGTTTTTCCAGAGATATGAGCGAAGTGGGGAAAATGCCCCATCTTCAGTGTTGAAGAAAGAATTCTTTAACAATTCCCAGATCTGCATCCAGGTGCATAGGACTTCCAAAATTCACTCAATTTTTTTCTTGTCCAAAAATACATTTGTGGTAAGATTTTTGCGAAGATCCTGTCAACATTTTTTGTGAAGTTGCTAACAGACAAACAGAAGCCGAGTGAAACATAACCTCCTTGGCGCAGGTAATTATTTGTTCTTTGAATTACTCGACATGCGGCCCTGAAGTTTTGTTTGAGACTTGCGTCGCCACGAAATTCGTGGATAATGATGATGATGATGATGATGACGACGATGATGACTTATGCCTTGTCGCTGTCAGTGGAACCCCTGCCACAAACCACTTGTCTCCAGCCAGCTTGTCTTGTGTCTTTACCTTCCCTCAGCTGTTTCCGAAGCCTGGCGTGACCACATTTCTTTTCAATATCCCTTTTCGATGAATTTCTATAGAGCCGCCTTTTCCTCTGCGGCCTTGTAGCGTTTGTTTGGAGATGCTGTCATCACTGCGTCTGAATGTGCCCAAGCCAGTTCCAGTGTTTTTCCTTCCCAGTTGCTCCAACACCGTCTCTTCACCATTTTCCAGGAATTTTGTTGATGTATGTAAGTAAGTAAGCGTTATTATACATGGCAATCTCACATGTTTACCGAATAACATTTAAGCAAAGAAACTGTGCACTGATATTCTGTACAGGACTCGGGTGCGTAAAATAAAACTGCCTTCACATTGGAATTGAACATCTTTACTTTCGTTGCCCACTAATTATCTTGGACATCCACAGTCTGTCCATAGCCCGGAAAGTGACCTCGCTTTTTCCAGCCTTGCGAGCTACATATTGGTCAGTGCCGCCAGTAGCACTGACACTCCCAACGGTGTGAACTCTTTATTTTCATTAATAGGGTCGTGTGTCAACATAGCTGTCTGTGAACTGATTTCTTAATTCATCGCACTGAAGCTGCAACTTACTCCAAGCATCGAGTTTTTTCTCGTATGTGGTTGAAAGTGCGAGACAGCAGTACCTAGGTCATTTGCATCTATGAGATGCAAATGACCTAGGTACTGCTGTTTCAGTTCATTCCTAAAATCGATCGATTGCCCCTTCCTTTATTTTTCATACTTTGTCTTGTGATTAAATCTACAGCCAGAATAAACAAAAAAGGCGATAACATGCGTCCCTGCTCTGTACCAGGTTAGCCCACCTCCATGGATCACCCTATAGCCCTCGTACTGAATATAATCATGTTGATCAGTTTCTGTCAGGCCACAGTGCCTAAGAACTTTCCACAAAATATCTGTTGACACTGTCAAATGCTATAATCTACCGTTCAGTAATGACTCTCACTCTCAGTGTTGTAATCTGGTCACCACAAGACCTACGTTGTCTGAAACATGTCTAATGCTTTCTCCAGTTTTTACCGTGCGACTGCATGTAATGCAACGCACGGTATTGCGAAGTCCTTTCTGTCCGTCCGCCTGTCAAACGCGTGCATTGTGACAAAACGAAAGAAACTTGTTCCCACGTTCTTAATTTCTTATACCACACGAAAGGTAGTTCATCCTATCTCTCTGGCAAGAAGAATGGTACCTGAAATTTTGGGCCAAACTGACCCTGTTGGAGCGAAAACGCCGATTTTCAATCCATATTTTCTCGTAGCGCTTCAGCCATAACATCTAGCGACAATCGCTCACCGAAACAATACAATGGATGCGTGGTGGCGCTAGGGCGTCGGACTCGCGGGTTCGAGTCTTGGTAGCCTGACTGGCTGCCGAGTAGTGCTTCGGCTTTATTTCGCAGTGGCCTTGAGCAAGCTACTTACACCTGCGTGCCTCTGTCACCAAGCAGTATAACTTGGTACCGGTCAAAGGGCGGTTGCCTTGCGACTGGGGAGTACATAAAAAAACTATGGTCCGTGTGTGGGTGGCAGGTAAAAACTGTGTGATCCCCTTGTTAGGCCTACACACGGGCCGTGTCTGACTTCTCGATGCTGTCTTGCGTGACAGCTGGTTGTAGTTGAGCGGTGTGACTTAACTCTAATAAACGCAGCTCTAATAAACGCAGTTGATTCAAATCAACCAAACAGTCATTTATTTCTAAAACGTACATGTATCAATAGTATACCATTGTACACATGACAATAGAAATAAACAAACATAGTTATATAGATATTATTTGTTAGATTAACTGTTGTGCCGTCTATTTTATTCTGCGCGTTTATTGCTATGTTGATTTTAGCTTGATATTTTTTTAGTTTTCATGACTTTTACTTTTATGCAATAATAAGGTACTGTGGCGGTTATGGCGTCGAATTCGGTGTGTGGTAGGATGGTAGTAACACTGGTCTACTACGGACTGTCGCTGAGCGCTGGACAGTTGGCAGGCAACATGTATGTCAACAACTTTATCAGCGGATTTGTCGAGATTCCTGCATACACGTCTGCTTTCTTCGTCTCACAGAAGTGAGTCACGTCACGAACTTCTAGCTTGAGTAATTTCTGTGTTGCATTTGGAAATGGAATTGGGATTTAATTGGGATCATTGTTCAGTAGCACTGTTTTCAGAATACATTTGATTTCCCACAACTGAACGTCTGATACATGGGCGTAGGCAGGAATTGACGGAGGGGTGTTCTTACTTTTCTTCCCTGCCCCCTCCCTCCCCTCCTCTCCTTCTTCCTCCCTTTCCCTGCCCTTCCCTCCCCTTTCCCTGGCATCCCTACCCCATCCCTTCCATTCTCCCGTTCCCTGTCCCTCCCCTACATTTTCCCGTCCCTCTTTCCCTTCCTTTCCCGTCTCCTCCCCTCCCCTTAGAAGTAGGCCCCTTAAACCAGCTAAGGGGTCTGGAGGAGCGCTGTAAGCTCCCCCAATGGGGTCCGTGGCGGAGCCCCAGCCGAAATCGAATTTGGTGCACTCTAGAGCTGTTAGATAGCCACTGCTAGTAATCATTTTGAGTATTCTGAAGTGCATGTTTTACAGTAGATCGATCACAATTTAGCACAAACTGCACTAGACCTCAGCTGAAGGGGGTGTTTTGACACCCAATCACCCTCCCCCTGCCTACGCCCCTGGTCTGATAATGTATGATAAATAAAAGGCTTCCATTTGTTTTCAAATACTTAAAACGAAGTTATGAATCAGAATATTATTATGTAACAGTGTATAAGAAAGGAAATTACACAATTTCCTTTTTATTGCATGGTAAAATGTAGCATTTTTCTGCGTTTAGAAGTGTTGCCGATTGCCTGGGTCCGCATTTATACTTCTATGTTAAGATAGAAAATCTTCAGACATAGGCCAACTGCGAAAGATATGCTGTGACTGTATTGTGTTAGATTTGGAAGAAGACGGCCGCTAATAGCGTATTACGCCCTTTCTGGTATAGCTCTCATACTCTCACAAGTGATTCCGAAACAATCAGGTTAGGTCGGAAGATTTACAATAGCTAACCTTTGCTTTAATTATTCCATGCAGTTGGGTACTATTTACACGAAAGCCTGCGTTAAATAATTCGACGTACCGTTTCGTACTTTGTACTATATACTGTACGATTTACGCAGAAGACTATCAGGCCAGTATACCACTTGCAATCTTTTATACCACTGGGTGTAGCGATGTCCGACTAAATATCCTCTTCAAATCTGGTGCAGTTCGGAGCACGCCCTCTGAGCAGTAACAATTATTAATAGCCCCTCAAATGGTAGAGAAAAATTTGATAAATCATAAATAACTCATGCGCATTACTCGATTGTGTTGAAATTTGATATGCTTGTGTTGTGCGACTTGTGCATCGTGCGCCTCGGAATTAAAGCGGAGAATGGCTGGCGCAACATCTGTCGCCCTCAACTTGCAATGCATCGCACTTGTCACCTTTTCTATCTATCTTTGTTTTGCTCATTTTTAGCGCACGTCTAACGCTGTTAAGCGGCTCTTACATGTGAAATAAAACTGAAATAAAACTGAAATAAAACAAATTTGTTTCAGTTTTAATTCAGACGCTCTTACATGTGAAATAAAACTGAAATAAAACTGAAATAAAACAAAATTTGTTTCAGGTTTGTTTCAGAGTTGTTTTAGGCTCATTATCATATTTATTCGCATGTTAAGAAATATGCAAATGCAAAAACTGTTTTAGCCAA
>Ga0049105_1000379_pt1 | contig 14755 bp, 12 predicted proteins | sample WorMetvaBAHAMAS1_FD_61260 | JGI IMG/M metagenome (GOLD analysis project Ga0049105, IMG submission 61260) | Worm MetaG Olavius vacuus BAHAMAS.1 | ecosystem: Host-associated > Annelida > Digestive system > Unclassified | place: Germany: Marburg | collected 2013-04-09
TTGAAGCCGGACGTCAGAAACCAGTCGTACTCTGTGGACGTTGGTGTCGAATTGAGTCTGACAAACACGTTAACTTCTGCCGGATCTTCGGGAACGATGCGAATGAGGATCGGCATTTTGCCGGGCGACGTCAGGTTGAACAGGCTGATCATCATGCCGTCCCTGTCCGCCGACGGCGTCTCGTTTACAGCTATACCCGGAGACGGTCTGTCGATGTTGATGTTGACGTCCATGCTGGCGCCGGCAGCAAGAGCCACCCCGGCACTGCGGCGTCGCCGGCGCTTCGAGCTGTCGCACGAGTCGACGGTCAGGGATACAACTGGCGAGGTCACCGCCGATGAGTCCTCTCCTATGAAAAGGTTGCTCTTCGACATCAGCGTCTGTAAGCATCACAGCAAATAGGGCGTCATAGTACAGTGCACTGCCAATCCAGAGATGGACATTACACTCGGACAATTTCGACGAGCACTGAAAATAGGCCTACACCTATTTGGTCACTGACAGCCGCAGCGCCAAGTGACAGTGTTTGTCGTGCGCTTACTTACTTACTTACTTACTTATTTAGGAGCATTCGCAGAGAGTAGACCTTCGCCAAGGAAAAATTGTAGGGCTGTCTCATCCCTTACCCACAGAAAAACCTGTGGGAATACCCACAAAATCCCAATACCCACAAAACCGGAGAATCCTGTGCCTTTTTCCTTAAATGTGTATTTTTTTCTGTGTTTCATTATGTACTCTCTGTTTGTATTGTAGTGTACCGCGTTAGGCATCGAATTTGTAATTTTAAATGTACGAATTAAATGCCGATAATTATGAATTATTGTATAAATTACTATAAAGTAAATTAAAAATTGAACTGTTTGGCGAAATTCAAACATGTTTTTCCGGAATTGGTGGGTATGGGGACTGACGCACGGCAGCCCTGGAATCTGAATGTTAATCACTACTCCATTGCCTCTGTGCACCATTCTGATGGCGTGATGATGGTATATGCACACACGGGCTACAGCAAAGAGCGGGGACAGAAAGTTACTAACAGTAACAGCCTACAACTGACAGTTCGAACCGGTTGACCACTCCATTCTGAAACCGAAACGGACGCTTGTCTCAGCAAAGATTGGCTTCAAATTCACTATTCGATCAGACTGCACTACTCGCCAAATACGAATAGAATATTACAGAGTAGAATAACTTTGGAGTAAATAGAGTAGCTTTTGGCCACAGCTCTAGCTGTAGCCCCGTGTGTGCAAACATCATCACCACACCATCAGCATGGTGCGCAGAGACAATGGACTGTTGATTAACATCCAGATCCAGCTGGTGGTCATTTCAGTAACTAATACAAACATTCACTATTCGAACGCAATATACAAAGCGTGGCCCAGAAAAAAATGTACAAAGTTTAATCCGCCGTCATTTTGCAACCATTTGCAGTAGGATCACGCGGTCTTCGCCAAAACGCTCAGAACAGATCAGTGTCTACCAGTCAATGCAAATTGGTATCAGTTGTTTAAATATTCATTGATAAACAGCTGGAATTGGATACATGCTATAAGCGACGTCACCCTACAGGTGAACGTGACACCTCTGACAGTAGAACATCAACTGCTACTAAAGACTTCGCAAACTAAAAAAGGCTGAATTGTTGAAAAACATGATTGTTCAGTTTTCAGCGAGACAGTGGAAATGGCATATTCTGTTTGATTTCTTACGAAAAATTGAGTCTACTGGCTTCGCTTAAAGGCTGAGTGGTAGCGATCGACGTCGTTCAGAGTGAACTGGTTCAATATCAAGTCGACTGACTAATAACTTAATCTGAAGTCAAGATGGACAACCAGGTCACTAATTCTATGGAGAAAATGTTTTCTGTTAATATTGTAACATTTGCTTTTAGCAAACCTTTCTTCTGTAATGACAGCCTTGAAAATGTCGCAGGTACTGATGCTTTTTAAGTATTTCCATTACCAGCTGCCATACATAGAATATTTAGACACAATATTCAAAATTTGCCCACTCTTCATTTTACCAGTTAATTTCTCAGCATTTTGGTGAAAACCTTTTGATTGTACTGCAAACGATTGCAAAATGACGGTGCATTAAACTTTGTGCAATTTTTTTTCCGAACCACTCCGCACTGTACCTTAGACGAAACACAGGGGTCATTGCCGACATCAAGTAACCCGTCAATCTTGCAATAGCCAATGTCCGACTCAATCTTTGATGTCACCAGTGATTCAGGAGTGTCCTTTCGCACGTCCATCGCCATCGTCGGCTGATTGATGGTAATGGGAGGCGCGCCGACTTTCATCGAACTGGCCAGCACGTTTGACAGTTTTGAAACGGAAGCCACAACCTTTTCAGCGATTTTTGCAGCGGCCTGCATCGACAAACCATTAAGTAGTCAATCAATCAATCAATATGGAACAATCGTTTAATAATGATTTGACAAACCGCAAATGTACAATATGATTATTTACATTATTTGATTGCGTAGCACAGTGGTAGAACGTCGGTCGTTCGCCGGCGAACTTTCTCTGCCGTGCGCTTGACCTGCAGTTGACGGTTGACCATTTATATGGGTAAACCGTCCGCTGCAGGTCAACCAACACTCTAGCACGCACGGACTGACGTACGGACGTACAACCGCAAAACTAATGCCTTCGGTGGCTCATCACAAGCGAAGGCAGGCATAAAACTTCACTTTTTTCGGGCATGTGTGTATTTTCTACCTGTAAAACGGCCAGAAAAGTTTTTGTATTGTATGCATTGTATTATAACGTTTACTAAACGTACTTTTTTCTTTTCTTTCTTTTCCTCGGCCTCCTTGGACGATTCCTTTGGATTGACGTTGTTTGTGTGTTTGGTGCTATCAGGAGCTGCTACCGAGCCGCCGCCGCCGCCGCCGCCACCACCACCGCCGCCGCCCGTTTCTTCTTCAGGCTCGTCCGCTCCACTCATGCTATCGACGACCCCGAGCAGACCAGCTCCACTCGACAGAAAACCTGTCAACGAAAAAGTTAGTTAGTAAGTAAGCTTTAACGTCCCACTCGACACGCAATAGGTCATTTCGCAGCAGATTCTTTTCAGGCAATCAATTGCATTGGTGCTGATAACGAAAATGTAATGAACTAAACAAAGTGTGCACCGAGTAACCAAACTATAGCACAGAAACATCCCCCATCTACCGTTGGAGAAACAGAATAAAGCAATATACAACTAAGCCCTTGGTTTAGTTGCCTCCTAAAACATCCAGCCAAGAAAGGGGAGTGAGTCCATTCTGGGAAAAATACACACAGCGCTACACGGGCCGAGATTGGCCCATCAGTGCCACCCGTCATCCGGGAGAGGCGAAGTCGTGCGTTTGAGAGCGTGGTTGGGTGGGTATGACAGTGGCGCAGCTAATAATAATAATAAATGTAAAAAACGACGTTTATAAAAGCGGTTATAGGCGACATAGTTACACATATAAAACCGCAAAAATTCACAATTTTGTGAGATTTGTAATGTAATGTTCCATCACAACAGTGCCAGTAGCATTCTACAGAGCACGTAGTGATGACAGTAGTTTGAGTGATCCATGGTGTTACCTGCAGACTCCCTGTGTATCGGCGTACTTTTTCCCTGTATGCTGTGGATTTTTTCCTGTCATTCACTCCTGGTCAGTTGTGCATCAGTCTAGTATATGCAGAGTAGTCGATATGCTATGTGCTGTTAGTTATACAGTTGCTGGGGATGAATGGATTTTTTTCCTCTCTATTATGGATTTTTTCCTGTGTGTCATGGTCTACACCGTGCAGTTGAGTGATCCATGGTGTTACCTGCAAACTCCCTGTGCATGGGCGGATTATTTCCTGTCTGCTGTGGACTTTTTCCTGTCATTCACATCTGGGCATTTGTGATGACCCAGTATACTCAGAGTAGTTGATGGGCTATGTGTAATCAGTTATACAGTTGCTGAGAATGAATGGATTTTTCCTCTCTGTTATGGATTTTTCCTGTGTGTCATGGCCTACACCGTGCAGTAGTTTGAGTGATCCATGGTGTTACCTGCAGACTCCCTGTGTATCAGCGGATTTTTTCCTGTCTGTTGTGTATTTTTTACTGTCATTCACATTTGGGCATGTGTGCATCAGTCCAGTATGTTCAGAGTAGTTGATGTGCTATGTAGTGTTAGTTATACAGTTGCTGAGGATGAATGGATTTTTTCCTCTCTGTGCAGTAGAAACCACGATTAAAACCATTATTTATACTTTTATGAATCGAATTACAACCAACATGACATTGCATAAGTGTCTTTTTTGGTGTTTTAGATGCGCGACGTTGATTATAACACTTTCCCATGAACTGTCCGTCTTGTTTTACTATATGCTGGTTTAGGCCTATCAGTGCTAATTCGGCTGTTAATGCCTACAAAATCATTTCGCCGCACGTTAATCAACTACTGTATTAGCAATATTGTACATGACTTGTTTTCTTTTCCACGTGAATTATTGGCGAATGGACCACGTCTTCGCGAAGTTCGCTTTGGCTATTTTTTGCATAATTTGTTATTGCGCATGCGCAGAAACAGCCACCGTTGTCCTTCTGGCATTAATACTGCACACGAGTAAGTTCTCCGTGCCCGGTTTCGTACATAACCTGAGTTTTGGCCAGATTTTGAACCATTCTGGCCACTTTTAGTCCGCATGCACAGAAACGGATATAAGACTACTTCCGGTGTAAAATTCGACTCTGAATTTGACTTCTCCGTGCCCGATTTCGTATATGTCGAGAAATTTTGGAAATTTGACCACGATTTCATGTATTTTAGCCAATTTTCTGCTGCGCATGCGCAGATACGGCTAGAATTCTACCTCCGGTCTAATTTTTAACCCCAAATTTAAAATCCCCATGGGCTGTTTCCTATTCGTATACGCATTTTGGCTGAGCTTCCGCCAATATTTAGGCCTGTTACAGCGAGCGTTTCTTCTGTACGCCACGCTAGTAACACTGGGGAATTAGCACACGCAAACTTAAACACTCTGATCTTTTATTCCAGCAACTCGCTTCACCAGTAATTCAGTTCACCATGTCACTCGACCAGGCAGTCAAGACAGAGTACGCGACTAAGTCAGAGTGCGCAGTTCACATAGAACACCGTGCTTAAATACACATCCATCTGTAGGCTAGCAGGCTAAGACGTTTGGAGTTTCAGCTAGAGGTGAGACCAACACTCGAACGTACATTCCAGTACTCGACAAACTCGCTCATACAGCATTCGAGACGTTACTGAAAAGTAAATCGAACCGACACATGTATTATCTCTAAGAACGCTGAATATCAGACACTGACGTCACACCTGACATGTTTTATGGCTTTTTCGCGTCGGTGTAAGGCCATTAATATGTCTGGGAGTCGACAAGCTCCAAAACAACAGGTGCAAAGACTCGAGCGTTCATCAATGTCAGAGTCAGAGGAAATGCATTCGGAACGTACAGTAACTTTCGATGACTATAGCGAATACAAAATATAATTTATTTGATAGGCGATACAACAGGCCTATACGTGTTTTGAGCGATAAACGGCTTTTATAATGCAAAATTTTCAGAATTCGGGGTTGGTGGGGAGGTGGGGTGACCATTTTTTGATGAAACCCCCAAAAGGCACATCCTTGGCTGATTTCACGCGTTTTGAGCCATTATGCCTGCAAATCTGTTCCGGGATTTTCCTCCAGGCGTGACCGCGAAAAAAGGGACACTACAAAAAGTCACAGAGAGGTTATATTTCATCTATTTGCGGGGAATTCTCCACTCGAACAAATTTAATTAAAATTGGCCTCTGAGTAGGGGTTGCCGACATAATCAACCGTCCAAAGTTTGGTAACGATTGGTCCACCGAGTACAAAGTTACGGAGGGTCGAATTTTAGCTTGCTCCATAGTAATGGCTTGTCGCCTATAACACTGTAGCACGACTATGCTACACGTGATGATTTTGACACAAGTGCACTATGGCAAGCACGCGCCGCGAGCCCGCTTATAGGCTCGCGACGGGGATAGGTAAGTAGGTAAATAGGTGGGACGATTTATAAACCGCACATTAAAAAGTGGCGCCAGTAAGGTTGGTGTCACCCGGTGCGGTAACTGATGGTGTCACCCTTTTTGTTACCTCAAAACGTGATCTTTTTTTACTCGTCCTACACACTACCGTCACCACACTCCACTTACACCGTCTCCGCCTTTCCGGATGATCGTTTCACCAGCGTTCTTGTAAATTCATCCGCATTTTTTTTTAAATTTTAGACTTTCATTAGGGTGTCACTCCCTGGATGGTATCACGCTGGGCGGTCCGCCCCAACGCAGTCTCTCCCCGTACACCGGAGTCTCAAACAAATGCGCCATCAGCGACCGGTAGAATAGTCCCCAGCAGGGTTCAGGGGCAGAGTCTCCAGGGGGAGAGTCTCCGGTTGGGGTTCAGGGAAGCAAGCACCTCAAAGCTGAAAACATTTTAATGTTTCGATAGAAAATCTGCACTTTATTCCTACCTGTAATAAGAACACTGAGAAAGCGCAGACCTCCGTCAAGGCGAATCTGTCTGAATCCTGAATCCGGATACGGACAGACGGACTTCCAAAATTTAACGAAAATTTTCGCGTTCAAAGCAACACTCGTGGTGAAAGTTTTCGGTAACTGGACGTTTCGCTGACAAACCAGTTGGCTGACGAGACTGTTCGCTGACAACTCGCCAGAAGAATACAGTCTTGTCAGCGAACAGACAAAAATCTGTTACCTTCAGCAATGGACTTGGCCCTAGTGTTCAAAAGTTCTTGCTTTTCCGGACTGGCATCCGCTGCGAGACTTTCCATCTGGTCTGCCATTGTGTCCAGACCGTCTGACAGCTGGGTCTACATTCACACAACAGCAGTTGTTGATGCTCACACAAAAATAAAACGCGCCGACGCTATCGGACAACATAAATCAGTTCAGTGTTGACCACTGTTAGTATACCGAGGCAACGTATGCTGTTCATCTTAGACTCATCGGTAAGCCCGTGTACTTCGTATTAGTCATAACTGAACATTTTCTCTATGTGTCACGGCCGAGGCGCTATGAGTGAATATCGGCGTTTTTGAAGGGGAGTGTTATTTGGCCCAAAATTTCATGTAGAAGGGGACATCCCCTACCAACTATTCTTGGTGTCGAAAAACTAGATGCATCGAGCATTCATACGGTGTAAGAAGGTTGGCAAACGTTTGTCTAGTTTTGTCACAGTTACGCATTTAACAGACAGACGGACATACTGGCGGACAGAAAAACAGCTTTGCGATAACAAAGACCACGTTGCATCGACTGCAGCGCGGTAAAAAGTAGGGAATCCTGTAGATTACTCCACTGGGTGTAGAAAGGAGTCAGAGAAGGTGCCATAAAGGGTCTCCTAACAAGACGCGGTTTATTAAAACGTTTGAAGTTAATTAATATATTGACCGGGAGAGGCTTTTTATAACTAAATTACTACTCTTGCAGTGACTCTGGCCACATTATGGCTCATTTTTGCCTTTTAACTTTACCTTTACCATCTGGGGAGGCGTGTTGCCGCCAAGCGCCGAGGCCTTAAACGCCCCTAATGTGCAATCCATTCATGAAAAATCGGAGCCGCCCACCTAGGGCTAGCACTTCTCATAATATCGGCGCTGTTTTATCGCGGCTGTGTGCAGCTGACGGCTAAGCTAAGCGACCACTGTTATTTTCTGGTGTTATTCGCATATTCGCGTTTGTCCACGGCCTCCTTTTCATTTTCCGTCTCCTCCGCGGACCTCAGACGTAACGGGGGGGGGGCGTATTGCACTGATTGTAAATTAATTCGTCGCTTGTTTAATAGTTCGATTGCTAAGGCTGCAGTTGCGTTGAGTGTTGTATTGACAGTGATCGAATCGCGTTAACTATCACCTGTTGTACTCGCTTAGCCTCGGCTCTCGCCGATAAATGAGTTCGTATTGGGCTAAGGACCGCCCACGGCCATTATCTGAAGGTCGCTTTTGACGTCATAGAAAATCGGAGCCGCACACCTACGGCTAGCACTTCTCATAATATCGGCGCTGTTTTATCGCGGCTGTGTGCAGTGACGGCTAGGCTAAAAGCAACCACTGTTATAGGCCTACCATTGTTAACCAAAAGCCTATTTTACTAAAATCTCTTAGAGGTTTTCGCAAACCTTAAGAGAGTAGCCCAATGTTCCTGTTTCAGCTCACGTGGAATGACGATTGGACAATATAAATGTGCAAGCTTGCGCATGTGATTCGTTATACCGTGCTATCACAAAATTTTCATTTTTGCTGTTTTAGAGCGAAGGCTTATATACGACAGTGAAACTGAGTGCCGTTGTGTCTATTTAGTTATTATGAATCGCTGGAATCACGTATTGATTAGTCTTCTCAGCTCAGCAATGGCTGGCAATGGCTGAAATTGAAAAATCCAAGATGGCTGCCACCAAGACGCTAAAATGTATTCTTGTAGATTATTTTTCTGACTAAACCAAGAAAAAACTTGAATGAAATGTACTTTTGCAACTTTCATATTACGGGGAATGACCTATCGTCATAAAGTGTTGCTAGATTGAGTGTGAAGAAAGTTTTTTTCAGAAACTGCGTGAATTTTGTACTTAAAGTGGTTAAAAACTAAATCATTGTAACTCGTGTAGATGTGATGAGAACTAACCGCCGTTTCGGTGCTGACTGTCTCCGGATTGGAAACGAGACTGGCCGTCATCTGATTACGCTGAAGCACGTCGTCCGGCGACTTTACAGGCAAAGACGTGATCATGGTTGCCAGTTTCGAGGTCAGCTGCATGCAACAATATGCACCAAAACACATATAATCACTATGGCCGCCCTAGCGTATTTTAAGACGGATATTATGAAAATTGAAATTGTCTCAAGACGCTTCACTAAGGCCATCTTTCCACAACTTCTATACAGCGAAAGACTACATTTACCAACACTGGAGATGCGATGAATAATGACGGACTTAACTACATGCTACAAACAAACAGTTTAGGAAACAGTTTAATTGATATCGATTCTACTAACATTTTTGTTGATTCTGCTAACAAACAGACCAAAGCAAATAGTCGCAAGCTAAAACACACCATATACTGAATTTTCGTGATGCTAATATGTTCCATTATATCGAGTCATAAACTTCTGGAATAAATTGCCAGACATCGTTGTGTTAAGCCACCAGTATTTATAGCTTTAAGCGGCGATTGTCAAGTTTTATTTTATATGTTGGACCTGAACATTTTCCTATTAACTAGACTTTTTAGGTATTGTCATTTGTTGCTTTTACTAAAATTGTTTTTATGGGCACCTGTTAGCGGAGGTTGCGTCCTCCCTTGGTGTCCGGTAAAGTGTCTGTTGCATTTCTGGACAAATAAATTGATTTATTGATTGATAGTTTGCTCGTTTTTTCTCTTTATGGAACGTCGTCCTTGGGGATCACCGAACAGCACTCAACCAGACTTTGGCACATGTTCGGACTTGAGCCAGATTTGAAAACAGATTTTCAAAGTTTGTGGGCCCATCCGCCTTACAACGTGGGACCTAGAAGTGCCTATTTTCGGGTGATTTTACGACAACATCGGGACGTGCGCGAATATCTTTGGAGCGCAACAAGAAACAGAAAAAGACTAGTAAACTATGAAAGATCTTCTGCAGAGTGGGCCAAAAAAGTAAGCTGTTGTATTGGCGGTTGTAACTTCGTCAATTATGGACCAATCTAAAGAAATTCCACTGTTAGAAAGCTTACAAAATTTCCAGGAAGATGCATGTAATATTTGCCACATACCTTCAAAATGTTACCACTTTACCTTACAAAATGGCAAACAATGACAAAGTGATTATACATTAAATGTACTTTGACAATTAATGCACAGTATCTCAAATGGTCATAAGCACGTGCATAGAATGGTTAACTGCATAGAACAATTAACAATTAACTAATAAAATACGTCTTTCTGGAAATTTAGTAAACTTTCTAACAGTGAAATTTCTTTAAATTGGTCCATAATTGACAAAGTTACAAGTCGCAATATTCTGCCAAATTTTGGACCACAAATGGCTTAGAGTATAACTTGAATTTTATTATTTTTGCACTTGCATTTCGTGTATACGTGATTATTTTTTATACTGCTTTGTTGCTGTACTGCCTTCCAAGGCGAAATAATCTTGATAATGTAAAATATACCACATCGTAGTCGATATAAACGTTATAAACGTTGATTACGTTTCCTAATCATTTTAAAATAAAGAATAGGCCTACCTTGATAAACATTTTTCTATAAATGTACACTTTACACTATTACCGTTATACGTTATTTTTAATTAACTGACTTCTTGTTTGGCAGCAACTTCTTCTTCGGACATCGGAGCCACCGGAGGCGGCTCGTCATCGTCTTCTTCCTATAAAATATAACTATTTAGAAATGGCCACTGAATAAACAGATAAAAGACTAGAATACTAGAATAGTACGACAGTTAAATTGTCGTCTTCATCAGAAATATTACAGACGTAACGTTTGTGGCTCACCACGGATTGTTCTTGTGCGACCTGGTGCTCTCCTGAATCCCGGAACCGCTCAGTCTCAATACAGTGATTGCTGTGTATCAGATCCAGGGCTGGATAAAACCTAGGTTTTTTTAAAGAAAAACGTCTTAGATTGTAGGTTTTTAAGTTTTTTTGTTTTCTTTTAGATTTTAATGCATGAAGACGTGAATTTATGACCCAGAAAATTGCGAGAAATATCTTATACATGATAGTGATACAACTTTTCGCTTGCTACATCATTTACAGCAATGTGCAGACTATAGAATTGCTATAAACGCCACTGATTAGACCAAAAGGCAATTTTCTGCTGTGACTAAGGTTTTTCTAAAACACCTATAAAAATCTGAAGTTTGGATTTTTTAAGTTTTTACTTTTTTTGTAAAAGCATCTTAAAAACTAGGTTTTAACCCATTTCCACAGCCCTGATCAGATCACGTCCTAACTGATTTTCGGCTGCTCACATGTCTATGGGTTCCGTAGATTCTTGATACAACAATTGAACGACAAACTCGAAACAATTACCGTTAAAATAAATTAAGAGTTGGACAGTCTGGTGAAATTCAAACATCAGCTATTTTATAATTTACCCCATGTTTAAGGCCACACATGTATTCAAAAATCCTCATAGAATCTCCATAAGCCCGTGGTAACTGATCACAGGCCCCGTACCCATCCCATATACATACCCGTCTAGCAGTGCCTTTATTTCAGACATATAAACAAATTTTGGACCATCATCTATTATGAACATGCCAATATTTCCGAAAAAAAACCTAAAAGAAAAGTTGCAATGACCTATAAACTGAATTTTATCCGTGGCTCAAATTATATATTTTATGACCATTAACTACGTCAAACGTCACTAAAGACCAAAAATTTACCGTCGACGATGATGATGGCGGAGGTGCATTCATGACGGACAGTGCAATCGCTACACTGCTGGATACGGCTGCCGGATCACTCTGGTCGATGTCATCCAGGGCGTCGCTCAAAAAACTGCTGGCGTCTTCGACCACAGGTTCTGACACCTGCAAAAAGACTCGGTAGGCATATATGCAGTGATACGTTGACTAAAACGATGCTAACTAAGAGTTTAACTATTTTCGTTCCGCCGCGAATAGGTAGGTTGAGAAATGTTTAACGTCCCACCAAACACATTATAGGTCATATCGGGGACGGGTTTTTACGCGTCAAATGACCCAACCAACAGCGTTAAAGCACTGAAGGAAGATAGGGTCCAAAGATCATGCTACAATCCCACCAGATCCACCTCACCGAGTTACAATACAACACATTATGCAGTTGACAAAAAAACACAAAATACACGCATATAAACACAAATGAATCTACGCACAGTGAAATGGGTCCAGTGCGACAAAACCCAATAAAAAGAACTGTAAGAACTGCTCATCTAAGTGTCCTTATGAGAAAGTGCACAGCCATAACTTATCATGACTGTGCACAGCTTCATTACACGATACAACATGAAGATGACGATGTTGACAATAATAATCATAGAGCGATGATGCAAATTTTAAAAATTTTAAAAATTTTACAAAATCGAGATTTTTACGAATTTTAACAAGATGCTCAGCTATCGCAGAGAGACCGCGCTGCAGGGTGCGCTGTAGTTTTTGCCAAAAGTAGAAGACTGGAACTGGGAGACACTATTTTACGGACGTTATAGGTCTATCTTCTACCACTGTATAATCGGCCTGAAAATCTGTCGAATTCCGTAAAAAACGCAAAACAAGGGCTATTACGGCGTTCAAGGTCATTCAAGGTCATCGAGGTCGGTACCAATTGAAAGCCCGTATGCTATTTCCTATTAGTGATTAATAATTACTGAGATCCTACCTCGTACCGTTTCGGAGTTATCGCAGCTTGTTCAAATTTTGCTCCAACGCGGTCACTTTGACTCAAAATTTCAGGTACAAGGGCTCGCCTCCCACCAATCATTTTTGCACGGATAGTTATGCCAACGAATGCATTACAACTCTGCCGCTGACAGTTTTCACACAAAGAAACTTTGTAGCAGACTTTCTTTAAGCGAAGTCCCATTTTTATGCAAATCGGCCGTTGTTTGCGTTTTTGAGACCCCCTTTAAAAAGGAGACTTAGGGACGATCATCTTAGGCTCATTGGAAAGCGCGTAGTAAACTTCCTATTAGCATTAATTAAACTTTTTTCTCTAGGTGTTACGGCTGAGGCGCTACGAGCGATTAACCGTTCAAAATTTCAGGTAGAAGGGGTCGCCCTCCACCAAACATTCTTCTTCTCAGAAAACTAGGCTAAATGTACTTTCATATGGTATATAAATCTGGACAGATCTTTCTACCGTTTTGTCACAATTCACGCATGTGACCGACGGACGGACTTACAGACGGACGGACGGACGGACAGACAGAATTCTCATTGCTAGACCGCGTCTGCATTCCATGCAGCGCTTTAAAAACGGGTTTTTAATATTCGTAAAAATTCGTCATTTTCCAATTTTTCATTGTTCTGAATGAAAGTTGTATTTTTATCTACATGCTGTATTCATTTATAACAAATCACTACAAACTGTCCATGTAGGTGCTGGCATAAAACATGTCATATTTTTGTTACTGGTACTTCTATAAATTAATAACACAACAAAAATGTTTTTAATTTTCAGTTCTAAGTAGCCCAAGGTAATATTCCATTGGAAGATACGACCACTCCATGAATTTTTACGTATTTTAACGAATTTTAAAAAAAATATGATTAAATTCACGAATTTTTACGAAATTTAAAACTAGGCTACAGGTTACCAATTCTCGATCACATGATGATGATGATGAGACTGAAGATGAAGATGCTCACAGTAACTGGATAGATGGAAGACACTTGCGATTCGCCAATGCCGTCCGACACAACCACGGTGACCTGATTGCGAAATTCATCTTCTTCGTCGCCAGCCGGAAACCGAAGAGAGATGCTATGGTTCACACCCCTGTAGAGCGGCAGCGGAGCTGGAACGTCCTTGCCATGTACCGTGTACGTATACGACAGGCCGTCGACCTTTCCAATGCAGTTCCGCCAACCCAGACATTTGATCGTAAATGTATCCGACAACGCCAGGCCTACAAGCAAGATAAAGGCAGATCATCGTAGACATCTGCAGGACTGATTTTTCAAAGCCCAGCTGGTGGATATAACCATCCAAAAGCTGTCTGTGTGTGTCTGTGTATGTTCAACATTTAGAGAAGATCTACAGGCAAGAGGAGTCAGCTGGAGCGAGAAAGAGACAATGGCAGCCTACCGTGTGCGCTGGCGAAATCTGCTGCCCATTGTTCCACAAGGGACCGGAGGATCTAAGTGTTAAGTAAGTGTGCATAATTGGCGAAGTTCCAACCCACTATACAACAGCTTACATTTTTGGCCCACTGTCTAATTTGCTAAAAATACAGAGTTTAGTAAGAGACAAACAGACAAATGCAACCGACCCACATGCAATAAAAGAATACTTTTACCTGACAGTGGTGTGACTGTACAACTTCCCGTGTGTGGAGGGCAGTTAGTGAAGAACGTGTACGATGCGGTTCCAATGACAGATTTGAATGTACTCGCGTATGCAATCACTCTGTAGTAGCGGCCCTTCTGAAGTGACGACTCCACGATGGTCATTGTCGCAGTTTCATAGTCTATAGCATATTCATATCCATTCAACTTTTATATTTTGCCAACTTTGTTGATGGCAGGGGCGGTGGTGTATGCGGTATCAGGGGCCGCCCTCGTGAAAAGTCTGTCAAGGGGTTGTTCTAGATGAAAATATTTGGGGTCATTGCCCCCACCCCCCCCCACCCCCCAAAAAAAATCGAGGCGGCGAGTGCGAAAATCGAGGCGAAAAAAGTGCCGAGTGGGGTGGGGTATCCCCATCCGACTAGGGGGTTGGGGGAGCGTTCTAATCTCTCCCAGTCGGAAACGCATTTTGGCATATAGGCCTATTGAAGGCCAAAGAACGCCCCTGGTATATCTGTTGTAGCTACGTACTGTTTCCGAGAGTTCATCAAATAATGTGCTTTTCTCATCACATAACTGATCAAGCGAATAATGCTTAGTTTTCCATTCATTCTTTTCACCTGGGATAAATATTTGAGGGGGGGGGAAAGGGCAAGGCTCTGGTTTTGGGGGCGGGCAATTCCCCCCCCCCC
>Ga0049105_1000380_pt1 | contig 14753 bp, 11 predicted proteins | sample WorMetvaBAHAMAS1_FD_61260 | JGI IMG/M metagenome (GOLD analysis project Ga0049105, IMG submission 61260) | Worm MetaG Olavius vacuus BAHAMAS.1 | ecosystem: Host-associated > Annelida > Digestive system > Unclassified | place: Germany: Marburg | collected 2013-04-09
CCCTAGCTGGATTTAAGGGGGCCTACTTCTAAGGGAAGGGAGGGAGGGAGGGAGGGGGAAGGGAAGGGGAGGGGGAAGGGGGTAAAAGGGAAGGGGAGGGAAAAGGGGGGAAGGGGAGGGGAAAGGGAGGGACCCCCTGCAGTCAACCCCCCCTGTTAAAATATCCTGGATACGGGCCTGCAGACACAGTGTAAGTAAACCACAGTTTATCGTTGGCAGATGTATATAGTCTCTTACTGCTCTTGATACTGATGGTCAGCTGTGTGTGTCAGCAATATGGTTTGAACGTGCCTGGTCCAATGGTGAAGTATACAACGACCACAACCGACGGCAGTCAAATGCACAGTGCAGGTATGGCATGGTATGGTTTAACGTCCCCAACCAGACACATTTAGGTCATTTTGGAGACGGTGGGGTGACTGCTGCATCAGCCACGATTGTAGCCACAGTCGGCGCTAAGGCTGGCTCCACATAGATAGATAGAGCAAGGTTTAATATCCCACCAAACACATTATAGGTCATATCGGGGACGGGTTTTGCTAGCTTCACAGCACAACCCCACAGTGTGTGTGGTGCTGAGTAGTGTAGCACGACCACTGTTGATGACAGTGGTGTATACACCGTGTCCCAAAAAAACTAAGCAGATTTGTTTTTGTCAGAACTTCTACATGTTTTCATTGTGCTATTATTACATTACATTACATTAGTTATTTAGAGTGGCTTAAGTACAAGACTGCTAAACCACTACTGTACACGGTGTACAGAACTATAAATCGAAAACAGTTGGGAAGCAAATGATCGGGAAAAGAGATAAGTTTTGAGGCGGTTCGAAAAACAGTCGACAGTTATTGCGTATAATAAGGGCGGATCTATGCATGTTGTGTGATTGAAGGTGGCCAGTTATCACAGTCTGCACACTTTGCTCTTCAACTACCATACGTCATGTTTGGCCTTGGACAAACGCCAAATTTTGTCGACCAGGTCGGAGTTGGTATTCCCAACGTCATGAAGAATCCAAAGGTTCGTTTTCAGTTTCTGAAAGTCATTTAGTGCCTCCAGTGGTCAGAATATACAATATAAAATCTCTGCAAAAGCCTACTGCAGTAAATTGAAGCAGTTTCCCTACAGAGACATTTGTCGACTGGCAAAGCTTTTTGAAAATTGGGATTTTCCTTTGTATTTTAGTTAATACAGTTTTAATAACATATTACTGTTATTAATTTTATTGGTAGTGGTGTGAGTTAAAAAGTTTCTTAATGAAATGGTAAATACGGGAGACTGCCTGAGACAACATATCTCGCACAGTAATGCCACAGCAGTCACTCTAATATCAGTAAACACGTGCAAGTAATTAAATTATGTATTACTTTTGTCGTATTGGTATGCTTGTGCCAGTTTGAAGAAATTACAGTGGTAATATTAATGCTCTGTAAAAAGACACTAAATGAAACAAAATGATTGTGTAGGCGACACGGTCTCGAGTTTGGCTGCAGATTATTCCAAACTCTCAGCTTGTTATTAATCCACATCCGCTCAACAACCCTTCACGGTATGTCTGCTCTTCATCTGTGTGATTTTTCACTGCTTTGACACTGGTGATTCAGCACTCAGCTGTTTCTGCAAAAATAAGCGTTAACGTTTGTTAACAAGTGTTCTTAGTTGTTGGTTATCAAGATCAACAATCAGACAGGGTGCTTACAAATTTGGCAGAATGAAATTCCCCGAGTTTTTTTAGGTTTTCCAGACCCTCTAAACGGGCTTTTCCATTACAATTATAAAGTTAAAACCTGATGTAATGAATCACCTTAGCAGTCATTTTGGTACCTTTCTTCCACCGCCTAAAATTATTATGTCCACCAACATCCAGTAGACCATTACCAGCAGTTTACAGAGGTACCACTGTGGCCACGCAAACTTACATATTGGCTCGTTTCAGATTGTGTCACAAAAAATAGCATCTGATATACGAAATTCTTTGAGTATATTTCAAATTCCCTGAGTTTTCCAGAAACAAATTCCCCGAGATTTCCATGTTTTTCAGGTTTTCCAGAGTTGTAAGCAGCCTGTCAGAGATACCAAGACCAAGTCTCTGTAAACCGAGTCTTGATGCCATGACTGATGTTTCCAAGAACTGCAAGCATCGTTTTATGCGTATGATTAACTGTAGTGTATTTTGACTTCCTCATCACACACGATCAACTGCTACATTGTTTCCCGACAGGCCAAGGTCCGTGTCTTGTGAATCTGCACAGCTAGGTCTTGCCAAATCAGCTATCTGTGAATGCGAACAGCAGCGGACCATGAACCATATAGTCGACATGTAAGGTAAGGTAAGGTAAGGTAAACGTGGATGTGTATAGCGCCTTGTCGTGAACACACCTCTAAGGCGCTCAGGCACACGTTCTCAAGGGATCTCACAGTTTTACTTGCACACCCCGCGTTCACCTGCTAACGGAATGAACCATACCTGCTTTTTCCTTCCCAGCCGAAGCTGGTTCTCATTTACCGACCTCGGAAGGATGGAATGCTGAGTTGGCCTGGATGGCTGGTTACATACCGAGATAAATGTCCAGCACCGGGAATTGTACCCTGGACACGGTCACCCATCCAAGTACTAACCTGGCCGGGCGTAGGTTAACTTTGTTGATCGAGACCAATGCGCTACCGCTACGACACCAGCAGCACCACCATGTGTCCATTAAGAAAATTTGAAGGTGGAATGCAATCACTCCGCAGTGTTGACAATGACGCCTCAACTGCTGGAAACAGCAGTGACTACAGCACGTGCGAAATGAAATTTTAATGTATTTGCATTTTCATTATATTGTATGTTGTTAGGTGGCAGATGAAGCTGTTTGTGATGCCGTCACAGCAAGTCTGGTACACTGGCATAGCACTCGCCGGAACTTGCGTCCTCGGAGCTATCATTGTTGGAGCTCTTCATCTTTATGAAAAGGTTACAAAATGAATATATTTCATGTATATATATTCTGGTTGTTGACTGAAAGAAACTGGTCTTTGATGACTGAACATCTTTGGAGCATTGGGAAAGAGACACTATTATAGAGACAGCAAGGTTCGTTCTCGAGCTCATCTCTTTTGTGGCAAACCCAATATAATGCTAGCATATGACCCATTTCAACCACATGGATGGCTCAGTTAATAACCAGCACCTTTGACGGCATCAGTATGCCAGCAGTCCTGGTAACAGGGCCAACTGTTAGTGTTAATGTCTCTTCCCTAGTAGTGGCTGTGTCTACCCACTGAGAGATGCCAGGCTGAATTGGCCTGGGTGGCTGGTTAAATAGAGATATGCCTAGTGCCTGGAATTATCTGCCATCTCCCGTCTGAAACGTATAGTCACTGGTGGCCTTTCGACAGCAGCTGAAGACAGTATGTACTGTTGAGGACATCCTTCAGCGACGATGCTAACACCTGAGCTGTGTCACTGTCAACACGTGACTGTTTGTCGTTTGTTAGGTGGCCCTGCAACGTTTTCGTGACAATGCCACCCTAAACGTCATCGTTTTTAATAATAATTATATATACTCTCAGATGGTCACCCATCTTAGTACTGACCCAGTCAATGTAAAGTAACTTGTTGATACATGTGGTGCTGGTACATTGTTACCACTATGCCAGACTGTCTCTGCTTTGCTTAGCTATCCATGGTAACGTACTCCCGACTGTTCAAGCTGCAATCAATTTTGTAGTCATTGGAGTTCAAAACTGATTCCATTTCAGTGTGATGCATTTTGAAATACATGAAACTGAAATGCAATGAAATGCATTTCTAAGTTTTTATGCACTGCAAATTTTTTACCGACAGATGCGTGCATCTTGGGCAGTTGCATTTTTGTGAAATGTACTTGAAATTGTGCGTGTGAAAGTGTCACATTCTACAGTAATGAGGCACTGTGAATTGTTGCAGCATGAAGACAACAAAGAGAAGAAGCAGGAATCTCAGAAGTTTCATTTTGATGCCATGTAAAGACGTTACATCCGCAGTTGCTTATTGCAGCTTTCAAGTTTCCAGCAGCAACTGTTGACTGTTGCTTTGTGGGTTCTTGGGTTTGAGTGTGACACGGTGATTTAGACGTCATACTTGTGACTGAAAGGTTGCGGGTTCAACTAACGACGATCGACCGATAGTTCACATATGTGCCTCTGTTATCAAGCAGTGTAATTTGTTACCAGTGAAAGCAATTATGCTTTGTAGCCCTGGGGATCAGCATAGGTCTGTTGTTTTGTTGTATTTGGTTTAGTTCAGTCTTGTTCTTCCTTCAGTGCTTTGACACTGTTGGTTTGGTCATATGACCTGTAAAAATCGTCCCCGATATGTGTTTGGTGGGACGTTAAACCTTGCTCAATCAATCAGTTATAGGTCTGTTGCAGTGGCTAGGTGGTATGCCTACCAGAGAGCTTGTGGCATAAAGACAGGGTGATGAGTATCCAGCCTGTGCCCAGGAAGATTATTTTACCTAACCCAAGGGGGAGCAAACTTTTTTCGTCTAGCGCCTTACGTGATTACTGAATGTGCTTTGATGGCCAGATATCCAATTTGCGTAATTTTCACCATAATTCCACTATGTCATCAAATAATACGTATTTCACAGCAGCCATATATAAATTATCATCACTCATCAGAAGTTGGCCAATGTAAGCCAGAGACTTTAAAATACCCAAATTTTTAAAGCAATAAGTGTATAAAATATTTTTACCCAACATAAAATGCCACTAACAGGATGACGTTTCAGGTACAAGTTCCAGAAGCTGTTGTGGGCTGGTTTAAGATTGGACGATAGGCTGGATATAGTTCACAAGCAGTTGTTTGTCCGCCCCTGATCTAGTCACAGAAAAGAAATTATTCATGACCCAGTAGTTATGATGACGAACGACTGTCGTTTTGATTCCTGTCCAAACCCTTGGTAGCATCGGGGGTGGAGGAGGCAAGTGACCATAACTGCTGCAATGTTGCAGCAAAGTCCCAAGTTATCCAAGTACATCTGAGCCTTCACATGATTAAGAGCACAGTGTTAGCTGTTATTTATTGTCTAGAGTTCATTTGTCCCGCTGGGAGTCCCATAACGTGACTATGACAGCCTAATCCTTGCATCATGTTTTGTCAGTAAGCTGACAGATTTTAACATCCTGAAGCATATAAACTAGTCCTGTTTTTTTTCCAGTAAACTTGTTATTAGCTTGTTTGTAGTTAATTGGACCGATCCTTCTGAATTGACAGAAATCTTTGGATGTAGACATGTGTTCAAAGCTATTTTAATATTTATGTGTTCACTGGTTATTGGTTGCTGGAGGCATTAAGCAGACTGGATGTCCAGGCATGCTTGTGTGTGGTTATGTGCATCTGCGAGTCTTTGCATGTCTTTCCGTCTGTCTCTGTATCTCCCAAATGAATTGAGATATTTCTATGAAACTGATCAGTTACCAGTTACTCATTACCAGAGCCATGACATTGAGGTCACTGGGTCAGAGGTCAAGATCAATGCAGTGACTCGGCAGTGTATTCAGGATTTCAACTTAGAGGGGCATGAATGTTTCCTCAATTTATTGGTGATCTTTCACGGTCATCAAACCTTTTGTCGACCTTTTTAGTCATCGCTGTCTAGCTAAGGTGCACCAGTGCCTGAAAAAGCCCTACAGAATGCTACTTGTTAGGATGCTTCAAACATAGGCCACCTGTGTATACAACCTTATCTTTGCTGAGTTTAGGTGTGGGCGCCGGTTCAGCCCCCCTCAATACGCCCGAGTGACAGATGTGGAAATTTTGTGAAATGATACTGAAGTATTGGCAAAAGTTCAATGTGTAAAATATATATCATTGTACAGAAATTTTCAGCACTTGTCCGTTGCCAGACACTGCAATCTAAATAGAGCAAATCAGTATTAATCTAGGCAGTGCTTTTTTTGTAAAACAATACTTTCCGGTACGCATATTTTGATGACGTTATCTGGTGGCGATCAATGTAAAAACCGGCATGCCCCCATTTGGCATTTTGGCTAATCACAAAATTAAAATGTGCCATAATTCAATGAAAAAATAATGATACAAAAGTTTACTCAGAACAATTGGAATTTTTGAACAGTCAACCTTATTATGCGAGCAAAAAAAATTGTTATCCAGTCGTCAGATTTTGCGGTACGCCGTACCGGCTCGTACCGTCACAAAAAAAGCACTGAATCTAGGTATGCATGTTGTTTGTTAAAGATGCTACGAAACTGTGGTACAGAGGTCTAGGTTATTGAAAATGCTTCTTTAATGTCGATTAATGCTGTCTGCATGGTTTGCCACTCAAGGTTGTGTTAAATCACTCGGTCAGTTATTTATACATGCTGCAGTTCGTAAGTCAATGTACTTGTGGTGGACACACTGCTAATTTATGGCATTGCAATGGAGTTTTGCACTTGCAGATGAACAGATTGTCAGTTTTGTAGAAAGTGTACATATGCCGAGTGGCGAATGATTGCCAGTGTTCTGTGGTTTAAAGATACTGCTTCGATCAGTCACATAGATCAAGCAGGAAAGATCAAATGTCACACAACAGTAACAATGTTTCTAAAAATATAATTTACCAAATTAAACTAACACAAATAATTGTAAAAAAACTTAAGTCTTAAACTAAGATGACAAACTGTTATTGTCCTGTGCCGCAAATTCCGTCTTTTCGTTTGACGTTGTTAGGTGTCTTTGCAGTCAGTTTGACATTACGCCACCTAAATCAGTTCTTTGATAACGTAGCTTAGCAGCATGTTGTGCAGTACGCCAGTAGTGACACAGTAAAAGATACAACTGTCCTTGTATGACATATACATACAACGGAAACATCTCAGTATCACAATGATAACAGGTAACATTGACAACGCAGCTCTGGGTTTAATACTGTTGACTGGCAAATTTCCAAAATTTTTCCTGTAAACACCAAATCTCAGCCTGAACCTGAGTAAGTATGTAAGGAAAAAGAAGATTAACTTGTCCAGAATGACGGTGTCACAGCCAGGATGTTTGCCGACAGGGATAGCAGTGCACAGAGTTGTGTCTTCTGGTAGCTGATGAGCATGAATACCGATTAAACAGCAGCTTTGAGACACAGAGTCTGATATGAAGACAACATGAACATCAAAACTTGAACAGCACTGGTGGCCCAAGTGAGGCTGCTGGTATAGCACCCGATGAGATTCGCCAGGCAACTTGGCGTTTCATCGGATTCAGATGCTGATGGCTACGATGACTCCTTCTGTTGTCACGTGACATCGTGTGACTTTGACTGTGTTGGCAAACTTCTCAGTCTACAAGTAAGTAACAGTAAACTCGTCGCAAACTGCTGCAGAGTAGAACAGAAAGCAACAGCTTATAATAATTGCAGAATGTGGCCTAGGGGTACAGTGCAAGCACGTACAGAAATATAACTGTTCACTCGAAGTTTTCCTGATCCCGACAGCTCTGCCCACGATCGCATCTGACAGATACTCTGTTCTCACTTTGCGTCGCACTCGCGTTTTTTCACTGTCTTTAGCGTTTGTAAGGTGTCCTTGCAGTCTTTTGACATTACGCCACCTAAATCTTTTCTTTCTATAATAATAATAAGAATAACTGTTTGCATTACTGACATATGCTTGCAACGAAATGAAGGAATATTTGATACTGCTATGCCGTGTAGTAAAGGAGAGGAAAGTGCAAAGATTTAACATGCAATGCAAAAACTGATTAAACTCAGTTTAGTCTATCACACAAATCAGCTTATAAACACTCGTCACATATAATAATGCAGTGGACACTGCACTACCAGTTACTGGAATTTCTCAGTAACATGTTAACTTTCACACAAAAAAACATGTTTCCTGCAAAAAAAAAACCCTTTAATTAGGCTGTTGTCAAATGTAGTAATTTCGCACTCAAAATTATTATCATTTTTAACCGACATTACTGATAATCATGCCTACCATTTCCAAAGTTCACCATTACCCTTCAAAATACCACGCACATTCTAGAGTTTAACAGTTTCGGAGTGTTACGAGATTTATATAATTACTTGGACAAGAGGCGCTTATCAAGTGACGAAAGATGTTCATTGTTTTCACTGTCGCTGTCCTCAACATCTGCATCACTGGAACTTGACGAAGACGCCATCAGTTCTGTCGGCTTCTTGCTCTTCTTCTTCTTGGTCTTCTTGTCTTTCTTTTTCTTCTTCAACTTTTTCTTCTTATGTTTCCTATGCTTCTCCTACAGTACAAACAGCATCCTGTCAACATTAAAGGTAAGGTAAATGTGGATTTGTATAGCACCTTGTCGTGATCACACCTCTAAGGCGCTCACGTATGGCATGCATTCTCAAGGTATCTCACAGTTTTACCTGCACACCCCACGTACATCCACTATGGGGATTGAACCATACCTGCCTTTGCCTTCCCAGCCAAAGCTGGTACTCATTTACTGACCCTGGAGGGATGGAAGGCTGAGTTGGCCTTGGTTGGGTGGTTGGTTACATACCACACCAGGAATTGAACCCGGACATGGTAGCCCATCTCAGTACTAACCGGGCCCGACATAGATTAACTTCGTTGATTGAAGCCAAGGCGCTAACCACTACGCCAGACCACCAACATTACCATATGTGGTGTTACGGACTCCATACCATACTAACTTACATTTTTGAAAATTTAAGAAAACGTTTAATTTCCATAAAGCTACCTATTGCATTCTAAATATGTATTTACACAAGGAAGAGAGAGTGTATCTATTAAATGGAGAAGCTTATTAAAGCATAGCTAGTTAGTAGAATTTTACGTCCCACTTGACAATTAACAGGTCATTTGGGAGACGAGCCTTTCTAGACAATTGACTGCACTGTCACTGAACCAAAAAGAAAAGAAACAAAATTGACGCATGCACCTGAAACATAAAAGCTAGCTAAGACAAACATAAAACTGCAAAAACCCTGGTTTAGTCACCTTCTACGACATCCAGCCGGGGAATGGTAACCATGACAATCATTATTATTAGTTCTTCAATGACTCGGATACTGGATAATGGGATGTGATAATCTGAGGTCCACTAGAATGAATGTGCTGTTTACTGCTGATACTGCAGTCCACATGTCTTCCAACTGCTGACTGGCTGCCCATCATAGTGGGCAAGAAATGTATTTTTAATTCTTTCACTGCAACTTACTGCTGGTTATTTCTGCCAGTGAAACATGGAAAAGCACGAGGATGATACAGAACAAGCTAGATGTATTCCACCAACGAAACTTGAGAAAGATCATTGGAGTCACATGGAAAGACGCAGAAGTACTAGCATATACTGGACAGGGATGACTGCAGGACATCGTAGGGGAAAGTAGATTCCGGTTTGCGGGTCATGTCATGCCGATGGCACCACAACGCCCAGCCCGCCGCGCAATTGAGTGGACACCAGCTGACGGCAGAAGAAAAAGAGGTCGACCAAGGAAGACTTGGCGATCAACATTTAGATAAGATTTACAGGCAAGAGGAGTCAGCTGGAGTGAGAAAGAGACAATGGCAGCCGACCGTGTGTGCGGGCGAAACCTGCTGCCCATTGTTCCACAAGGGACCCGAGGATCTAAGTGCTAAGTGTAAGAAAGTGTAAGTTAGAGTAAAAGACCTGGTCATTTCTGTGTCCATGTCGAGATGGAAGATGATGTTTTTGTCGTTGATGCCTGTGATGTTTGCTATGAACATCAGACTCCACAACTGACATCACATCTGCAATGTTCAGTACAGCATTATTACTAATGTTAATGGCCTAATGGCAAAATTATCATCATCATCATTGTCATCATCACTATCAATATCATTAACAACACTGTGAATATACAACACTGTTATACTGCTGGACACAAACACTCGATTTTATAGAGCTTGGAGTTTATTTTATACTGCTGTATATCAACATGTGAACATGGTAAGGCTATGCATGTCAAGATGCTATAATGGTTACAGCACTACACTTGTGAGAAAGAAGTCTTGTATTCAACGTCCAGCTGTTCCACTCTGGCCAAGTTGTTCACAGCCATGCATCTGTTATTTATTTAATATGAACGCTGTACATGAGTACACACAAAAAAGAGAGGAAATAAAAACAAAAAACTATTCAGTATAACTTAGTAATGGCCAAATGGCTATCAGAGATGCCATCCATCAACAACCTAATAAGCCAGTGAAACACGCCCTCTTCAGTCACGTCAGGCGCATGGACCAGGCTACTTATGCACATCAGGCTCTGCATCTGATTAGGTTTTGTCACACTGGGCCCATATCACTGTGCATAGATTTATTTGTGTGTATTTTGTGTGTTTTTGTTTTATACTGCATAGTTGTTGTATGATTGTGAGCATGGTGGGGTGAACCCGATGGGATTGAATCTGATTCTTAGGATCTATCTTCCCTTCAGTGCTTTTACACTGTTGGTTAGGTCATGTGACCCGTAAAACGCGTCCCCGATATGACCTATAATGTGTTTGGTGGGACGTTAAACCTTGCTCAATCAATCTGCATCTCCGCGTCACAACACGACAGGGCTGAGGGCAGCTTGGCACCTGGAGAAAACCACGAGGTCGCCCTCGAAAATACTGGATGGAGCAAATCGCTATGAACATGGTGTCTCTCTGTTTGGAGTTGTACAGTGGATCAGTTGGCATGGAAGGCGCTACGACCCATTAATGGACAAGACTGAGAGAGAGAGAAAGAGAAATGGCACTGATGCTATTTAGCTGAGAAGGTAGCGGCATCCTACTGTGGGCTGATTGTCTAGAGAATGAGATCACGTGCAGCCCTAATCCTCAGCTCATATCAAGTATCTGACCACACTTAACATGTCTATGAAAGCAAAGTGTTGTTTTCCGTTTCAAGAAGACACAATCGCTGGCCCAAGTATCTGAGTGAATCCGTTCAACCAGCCAGCAGCAATCCAGTACGTCAACATCTTCGTTCTGCCAGCAGCTTAGACTTTATTGTTCCACGGACAAGAACTACGTTTGTACACCGAGCCTTCTCTGTTGCCGGTCCGACAGTATGGAACGGTGTGCCTGAGTCTGTTAGATCAGTTGAGACTCTTGCTAGTTTTAAGTGCAATCTGAAAACCTATTTATTAAATATTTCCTTTTAACTGGCTTTTATCACTTACTGACATCATTAACACTGTAATGTATAGGCTTTCTGTTTTCGTCGTAGGCTGGGCACTAAACTAACCACTTATTGTATTGTACTAAACTCACTGTCTGCAATGTACATATTGCAATTAGAGCATGATCGTGTGCGTGTACCTGATGAAGCGGTGACTGGTGGTATCGCAGGACCAAACTGCTGATCATCACAAACAGACATAGCTGTTATCTCCACATCTTTCTCACTGGAAGCATCAGCGTGATGAAGAATGTCAGCTGCTGCAGTTTGCTCTGTACATCATCAAATAATCAAACTAATGTGACAATGTATGCTGAAACATCAATTAATGCAGTCCATCACTGCAAAGAAAACCCTCAATACTTATACAGCTTGTGTTCATATGACTACAATATGTAACAAAATGAGAACAGACAGATAATCAGTCTGTCAGACACGCAATCAGTCACTCAGCTAATTAATCATTCAACCAAGCAATAAAGCAATCAATCGCCAATCAATCAATCAGTTAATCAAGCATCATCATCATCATCGTATTTTCGTTTATTCTGTAGTTGTCACATGCAACTCATCACATAGAGATAAGAATATACAAGGCCTAAAGACAGTCAACAAACAGTACAAGTACAAGTGCAATAATCAATTAATAGCAATCAATCAAATAATCAGTCAATCAAAAACGGTTACTGCAAGACCTACATCAAGCTGACAAAGCTCAGCAATACAAACACCCCGGTAACATAACTGTGCAGGATCTCGCATGCAGAGAACTGCACGGACTATACTCAGATAATATGAGTGATCACTGCAAGTAGATCAAGAAACTGTTGTGACAATACCTGTTGACACACGTATAATTAACAGTTTTAACAAAGATTGTATACATTTATGTAACAATATATTGTTGTTCAAGGCAGATACATGTGAGCAACTTGTCCTGTGTTGTTATGTTAATAACATAAACAGCCAGAACTGAGCCTGCAACCTTTCCATTACAAGTCAGATGCCTCAACCACCCTAAATGCTATACCATTAGCCACCTGCCTAATTTATTCACAGGCACTTCTAGAATATGTAATTTTATTTTGTTGTTGATCGTTTTGGTGTGTTCTTATAGCAAGATGTGACCTCCCGTGAAATTCTCGGAAGACAAGGTGCTCGTTTTTGTCATTCTCTGTGAAAAATGCTGAAATAGTGCTACCCTAGTGCAAGTCTAACCCTAATTTCCAGAGCAGATTGATCAGATAAATCGGAGTGGTATTGTCGAATGGTACATTGTCAAATAAATCTAGTTCAATAAAAAAAGGCGCCAAAATGATCGACAATTACATATTATAGGGGTGTGCCGGAAGTGCCCATGCATAATGCAACTAGCTACTTGGCAGTACCGTGGATAATACCATAGTAACAAGATGGTTAAGTCTGAGGGCCTATGACACATTTACATTTGTCGTGTCTTGGACCATGACCGGTCTGGGTGACTGGTCGTTAGATGTCGCTGGTTCTCAGGTTTGCAAGATGCTGCTAACGTCATTGCATTTAGTGGTCAATTATATGTGCTGAAGACACGTTTGTGGCTGGCGCACACAGTGATATTTTGTTTTTCGGTACCGTGTGCAAATTTTCTTGCTTTCTTACTTACTTACTCACAAACAGAAGCCTAAGAATGCCACTGCAATTCATCATCATACCATCATCTTGTTGCTGTGTAGAATGCTGCAGAGTTAACGGAGCAGCGTCCGATACAGCAGCTGCTGCAGTGACTGTCACTGTGTCTGGCCTCGTGTTATCAATAGCAGCCTTTAGACTGTCAGTGGCCTCAGAACCAGCATCCTTGTCCTGCTTATCCTCATCATCACTAGCCTCACTACTGCTGCTGCTGCTGTTGCTTGGCTCCGAGTTCTCAAAGATGGCTTTGAACAGGTCCATCGGCGGACGTTCAGCTGACTCAACGTCTGACGCCGGCTGCTGCAACAGAAAATCGTAAAACTGTCATCATCTGAAAGCTATACAACACATGGCCTTATGGGTTACTCCTTACTTAACCAACTAATTAACTATCGGTTCACCTCAGAACACACACACCCAACTTCAATGTCCGTTTTCCATATTTCAATGGCTAACTGGTTCCCACTTACAGGTTCAAAGCAGATTTTTTTACACACAAACCATGTCAATATACTGAAGGAATACTTCTGGCAAAAGGATGAATCCTTTCAGAATATTCACATCTTTACCGTGACAACAATTATTGATAACGAACATGGGCATTGTTCTGTCTAAACCATTTCATACATTGATTATTTACTTTTATTAAGACTGAAATCTGTGGACTCAGTAACATAATAGAAAGATAGATAGATAGATACATTTATTTATATAGCGCCTATAAGTCGAAAGACTCACTAGGCGCTTCAGTCGCCAAAGAGATGTGTTTTCAAAGATCGTCGGAAGGAATCGAAGGAAAATCCCGGCCACCGCAGTCCGGGTGGAAGATCGTTCCACAGTCGAGGACCGGGTGCCGAGAAACTCCTGTCGCCAAACTTGTTGTGTGTTCGTGGCACGAGCAGCTTCTGGATGTCATTGGAATGAGACCTCAGCGTACAACGACCAGCGTCAGACAGAAGATGACAGCAGGATCAAGTCATCAGTTTCCACAATGGAAACATCCACGTGGTTGACCATGGCATTTGTGGATTGATCAGATAGAATCCAACAGTGAACTCCGTGCCAATTCTGCTTGGGATGTAGCTGATGACTGCATCATTGGTCACGTGGATTAGAGAGTGAGAGAAGTATGTATTTTAACACTGTGAATTTATGTACGTATTAACACATCGCGGGCACTGAAGGTATTAATCGAACAAGCATTATATATACTGCTAACAAACACTGAAACTCGCCTGTTCTGTGTTTGGCACATCGTCACTCACAGTGACCTGAGATTCAGCTGCAGGTGTCGGCGCAGTGCTGACAGGTTTGGGTCGAAGGTCAACTGTCGCTAGGATCGCCAACGGCTTGACACGGGATACTGACTGGGAACTGACCTGTGACTTTACATCTATGTGACAAAATAGTTCATGCAATAATGTCACGGTGTTTAATTTCACCGCCACAAAAAAAGTTTACTGTAAACTATGACGATACCAATTGCAGTAATATTTCTAGTTTTTCTAATAATTAATTCTACTATATGTGAGTTTTGCCACACTAAAATGACCTCACTGCTGCTAAATCTACTGCTAGCAATGCTATAACACTGACTGCGTACAACATAGATCAGCAGCTGCTTCTGTTACATATTGCTTATTCTCCTGATTATCAATTCATAGCTCCAATTCTACGGAGATGAAATTATTAAATATATTTAAGTTCACAAAATTGCCAGACAGGGCTTTACTTGCATGAAATTCAACTTTGTTGCAGTGAATCCTCACATAAAACAATACTCTCTTTATTATTTTTTACAGCTATTTTCAACACCAGTGAACATACACAGTTCATTGTCCCACTCGACACTTAAATCAGTTGTTTCAGAACCAAGGAACCAAACTTTTTTTGGGTACCATATTTTCACAAGACAATAAACTGGT
>Ga0049105_1000381_pt1 | contig 14746 bp, 12 predicted proteins | sample WorMetvaBAHAMAS1_FD_61260 | JGI IMG/M metagenome (GOLD analysis project Ga0049105, IMG submission 61260) | Worm MetaG Olavius vacuus BAHAMAS.1 | ecosystem: Host-associated > Annelida > Digestive system > Unclassified | place: Germany: Marburg | collected 2013-04-09
ATTTCCATGTTTTCAGTTTCACAAGGTAGTGTAGAAGCATTAATTAGGTGAGGTGGAAAAATATAGCAACATATGATTGCTTGCTTTCTCAGTAACATTTCTGCCAAATATTATAAAAATTCGTCAACGCTTTCTCGAGTTATAGCTAAAAACGTCGGGGATGTTTTTTTTGAGACACAGTGTATATGTATATGTATTTTTCTTTATTTGTAGCTAATGTATTTTTGCTGGTGTTCGTAAACTTATAGTAACCATGTGCGAGCGATTGTCACAGTGGTATTAAAGGCGTATTGATTGATTATTGATTGACACTGAGACTGTGAGTAACACGGTAGAGCTGAGACACGCATTGCATCAGTCGCAATCGTAGGACGACTGCTCACACGGGGCGTCTAGCGAGGAAAAGGTCTCTTTTGTTGGCTGTCGTTCATCATACTCCTTTATTTAGCTGTGGCTGCACGGAACTCAACCGCTATTCAGTGAGCTGCTGTTGTTTGGGTTACGAAGATTATAGTCGTCTATCTTGTCGCAACTTGCTCGCTAGCTGCTAGATCATAAGCCAAGATGATGTAAGCCCAGGACTATTTCAGTTCTAGTTGCTGGACTTCGCAAACTGGGCGACCGTATGCTTCCCTGCTCTACCCTCCTCCCCTCTTTCCATCTTTCCTCTATCACTGCGGCTTTGACGGATCGCGGCCGCTAAACGCTTTTTGGTGCATTTTTGGCCAAGCAACGTAGTGAAGCGAGCCATGTGCTATGATAACGTCTGTCTGTCTGTCTTATCGTCACACTCGTGAGTTAGTTCAGGTATCTAACTATGCTTTAAACCGTACGATAGAGCGATGTTTCTAGGTTTTTTTAAATTTTGCAATACTACATTTTAGATGTTTACCCCAATGACTGCGTTAAACAGAGGCACCGTCTCGAGAGAGCGAAAACTGGACCAATAATCTACCAGGGTGTTATACCTCGGAAACGGTGCAAGATAGGACGTAGGTTAGTATTATGCATAGGAGCTTTCCAATGGTACCAAAATTGGTGATCTTAAATGACCTTAAACGGCGTAATGACCGTCATTTTGCGTTATTTTCATAATAAATAAATAAATAACTCGCACGAAAATAGTTCCTTCTAAACGTCGGTGCCATTAGGTGCCGAAGCCTATTAAAGTACTTGAAGGCATCGGAAAAGGAGGAAACGGTGCATTAAGACGGAACACAGCGATATTGTGAACAAATGATCAACATTTCATACTTTTAGGATCTACTGGAGTCTATGGGAAATCGTCGCCGGTTGAGCACCTGCGGATTTATATTTGGCGCCCATGCCGGCGCGCACCGCTTTACCGCCCAATGCTAATTTTGACTTGTCTGACTGGAGTTACTGACTGGTCTAGTGATTTAATCTATGTCAGTGACATCCACTACGCTCTTTCCAATGAGCCTAAGATAAACACTGTACGTTTGCCCCTAAGCCGCCAAAGGGTGGCTCAAAAACGTAGTATCCAACATTTGAAAAATAAGCCGCGATAACTCCTAAACGGTACGAGAGAGGATTTCAGTTAGTATTGATCATTAATAGGAAGTCGCATACGGTCTTTCGATTGATACCGACCTCGATAACTTTGAATGACCTTGAATGACGCTGAACAGCATAATAGCCCTTATTTTGCTTTTTCTCACGGAATTCGATAGAGCTTTGCTGGCCAATTACGTCATAGTGATTGAAGATGGAACCTATAATATCCGCATAATATTGTCTACCAGTTCCAGTCCTCCACTTTGGCCAAAACTAACCCACCCTGCAACGCGGTCTCTCTGCGATAGCTGAGCTACTTGTGAAAATACAGTATTAACATCCTCCATGTTATTAAATTTATATTAAAAATGTAAAGAAGTATGCATAGTGAACAACAAGATTAAACATGTTTATTTTTAAAACAGAAACATTTTTTAAAACAGACAAACATATTTCTATTTATTTTTGTCTGTTTAAAAAAATGTCGACTCGCCGAAATTCACAAAAATTTTGAACCGACTGGGCTCGACCCGACCCGACTCACCTCAACTGCGGGTCGACCCGACTCGTTGACATCTCTGAGATAACATACCATGGACAACAGGCCGGGAAAAGACTTTAATATTTTATAGACAACACGACAGCGCAAACTAATGATTTGTATTTGTTACGCTAGTTTCTTCTTTTTAAATAAACGATGGTAATGACGACAATGATGACGTATTGCCGCCATGCCTAATTAGCAGGCCTCTATAGTCACTTGTTAAAACTGCTCCAAAAGTCTGTCCTTCCGTCCGTCTGTATGTATGTACAAATTTTCGTCCAATTTCGATGGAACATTTTGTGGTTAGATGTACTTTATCCTAAAATTTGAGCCCAATCCGGCTTACGGGCTACGTAATATTCAAGGTGAAAATGTCGTAATAGGCCATTTTCAAAATGTTTGTTTTCAACGACAATATCGGTCAGGTAACCGATCTGGTTATGGTGTTGGGAGTGGCCTGCCGCACCATTTCTGTTCCTTACGTACTAGACGTAGATGAGCCCATTAACTGTGTATCGCATATGCCGCGCTTGCGCCAACCTTGACCGCCGCGGACAATACACGGGGTAAACTATCGTGGGATATAACCACCACCCATGTCAACTCAGCCTTGCATCCCTCCGGGGTCGCTAAATCGAGTACCAGCTTAGGCTGGGGTAAAGGCGGGGAAGTCACCTCTGCCGGGTGGCAGGTAACACTGTGTGATCTCATATGGCATGTGATTTCCCGTAGTGGTGTGGTAATTTCGATTACGAACTGCTATATCCGGTTTACTTTTTTTTACTTTACGGTCGACTACGTGTCATCGTCTCTCACGATATCACGACAGCAGAGTCGTGTCGGCCGCGTGCAGTTATTGGTAGACAACTGCTAAGTCTACGGAGCTCACGACAGCGAGCTCGGAAACTGCGCGGATATCGTCAACGGGAGGCAGCCGTACGTTACAAGAAGAACGGCTGCCGTATGACGACGAGGCCGAGTGACAGACCGGGCACTGATGACGACCGTGCGGGCACTACGATGACTCTCCGGGCTCTGAGAGACGACGCCGGGCCCCAGAACGACGCTGACGGGTGTGGACGCCGAAGCGGCCGGTTCAGAAAGACGTGACGGTTCGAAACGACGTGGCAGTTCCGTTCAACCAGGTCGCCGCTGAACCGTCGGAGTATTTTATCTTTGCCGAGCCGTATATTCTTTTATTTTATTTTATTTAAAACTCTCTGTGTATACATATAAGACAGTAGGCAGTAGGCACAAACACGCAAACATACACGAGAGTAACACGCCAAGGCCGAATGGCACTAACAGGCGTTGATGCACAAAATAACGTAAAATGTTAAAAACAACTAAGAAACGGCTACGGTTAGTACCTGAGCGATAAACATTGTGATAAGTCTGCGCTTCTAACAAAACGAGTAAACCGAGCGAGACTGCTGAAGTCATTCAGTTTTGCTGGTAGGCTGTTCCATGTGTCTATTATACGCCGCGAAAAGAAATACTTGTACAGGTCGACACGGTTACAGTGAGGGAATAGTTTGAATGTGTCGCACTGTTATATCGTGTTCTGTTACTTTTCTCATTCTCAGTAAATTATCGCACTCTACATATGGCGTGTCTGAGTCTAAATTCAGGATTCAGGAGACTAGTAGGCTAGGATGGAAGGCGGTCGTAACAACGGATGGATTGTGAATTTACAAGTTCTTGTCGGCAGCCTATGTTCCTGGAGAAATTAAAGCCAAAGAAGAAGAAAAAGTTGAAGAAGTTGAAGAAGGAGAAAAAGGAAAAGAAGAAAATGGAGGATTGGATTGAACGCAACTACTATAGAAACATCACTGCACGTGTTTTATCCACGACAAACACGATATTTCGGTAGTGCCGAAAGCCAGAGACTGTTTCTGCTTTCTTAGTTATTTGGTGAACGATAATGATGAGATACATATAAGCCAGTGCATATAAGCAGCGTTATCAGACCTTGAGACAGACTGAACATATACGTTCATTAAATTGTCGTGCATACCATCACGTTATAGAATATACTCTACAGGCTCAACTTTCACGATGAACGGAAGGACATGCATTATTTCAGTACATCGTATGGTAATTTTACCGTATCTAACATACACATGTTTCTTCGCCAGGTTCAAAATCAAAGCTAGATTTATGCCGTAGCCCATATTAACCGATTTAATCGTTGTGATGCGTGATTATTGACTGTTTTATTTCACGGACAACGGGGGCCAGCCATCGAGTTAAGACATGTGTAGGGGTCCGCAGCTTGAAAAAGGTTGAAAATACTGGTGTAGACAAAGTTAGGCCTATACTATGCACATCGTTAGTGCAGTGTACGCAGCATACACGGGGTTCTTTGCTCATTGCGAGATTTCAAAACTGAACGAACTACTTTACCCAAATTTATTCACCAATAAACATGACACGGCAGACAGGCAAAGACAACAGCAAAAATAATGTCACGCTTTGCGCAAACACATATACAACAGCTCAATTATAAATCCTTCTTCACAATTACGCAGATTTCAGTATATGTAGCTGTAATTGCAAACGAGGTCAGTGCTCAAAATAGCGTTTTCTCAAAGACGTAAACTCTGTTGTGATAAAAACTAAGCGGAGCCACATGGGTCCATCTGGCGGCGCTGATCTACGTTTCGGTGTCCCTCAGCCAGACACCGGCTTATACATGATGATGCGTGGCCAATGCACTGAGCGGGAATGTCTTATCACAATCCTATTCCCTCCCATTCCCATTCCAGATCCTAGGTTTAGCCTAGTTTTATTCATTTCCATTCCCTTTCCATTCCCATTGGTTAATGGTTATTCCCAGCCCCCCCCCCCGCTGCCATTCCCGTACTGCTAGTAGTATCTCATAAGATAACAAATTACCGGTAAACTCAACAGTGCACGAAACAGTACTGCTATAAAAATAAAAATTCAAACAGATTTTCACAAATACACATGCAGTGTCAACGCAAGCAGTGTCTCGTGAACATTCAGAGTGAACACGAACTTAACAGTCTACGACAATTACTACGCAAAAACAAGAGTAGATTAACAGTGTCTGCTGATCAGCTATCTGTGGGCGGGAAATGGAAAATGTGGAGTTTTCATTCCCTCTCATTACCATCAAGCCGTTCCCATTCCCATTCCCATGAAACTAGCTTAGTGATTCCCATTAGGCATGTTGCTACACTACCTTGGGAAATTAAAAATTCAAATTTTCTTCAGATGTGGAAGAAAACGCAAACAAATTGCATTTTTAGTCGCCTCTAACTTTGTTATTCATCCACAAATTTAGATATTTTCGGTGTTTAAAATAGTGAGTTTTTCCCCATACTGATTGCAAATAAAATTTCCCATGTCACTGTTCTTTTATTTTTTTTAGTTTTGCGATCAATTTGTGGCACCGGAAATTCGTCACAGCAGACGTCACTGCAGTGTTTGTCAACAATCAACATGGTATTCAGAGACGAGGACAAGATTTTGATAAAAAAAAGTTTGTATTTGAAAGGGTACACAGCAAAGAGGTTGACATACGAATTTTTCGACAAACGTTGTACTCGAGCCAGCGTCGGTGCAAAGGGACGTCACTTCGAGCACTCGCTGTAACCAACCGGCTCTTTTCTTTTATCGAAGAAAATAAGTATGCCTTCGTATGCTTAAATATTTCAAATATTATATTAACACATAAATACATTCAGCATACACAGTTACACGCATAGAGGAATTAACATCGGTGCACTTACAATGCGATTTGTTTGCATTTTCTTCCATATCTGCTTAATGTCTGCAGAAAATTTGAATTGGTAATTTCCAAGGGTAGTGTAGCAATATGCCTATGTGAGGTAAATATTATCGTATGAGTTTAGTATCAAATTTTATACGCATTCCAGCAGTGCAAAAATTTTGAAAATCGGTTAAGATATGACAAAGTTACAGAGAGTTTAAAGGTGGGAACTTTTCTGGGACACAGGGTAGACTGATCTCCACAGTGCACTCTGTGATGTGTCTGTTTACTCCACAGCTTTCAATGGAACTCATTCTGCCTACCCACGGAGGAATGGCCAGGTTGATTTGACCCGAAATGCCATGGTGTACTTGCCCGCAGACGGTTACCCACCCAAGTACTAATCGGGCTAGACGCCGAGCAACTGCATTAATCGACACCAACGCGTTAAGGCCGCCGCCACGCCAAATTATTATAAGCAACGCACGACACCGTGAGGACACAATAACGGGATATCAACAACGCACGCAGAACAATATACGACAAGAGCATTCGAACAGCGCAGACCTCCGCCAAGGCGAATCTATCTAAAATTTACATCGATGTTAACACTATCATGAAAATTCGATCAGTATTTCCAGAGATAAGAGCCAAATGATGGAAAAATTCCCTATCTTGCAACGCTGAAAATCATTTTTTTTAAATTCCAATATCCGAAGCGGACGACTTCCAAACCGTAATCATTTCTTTCTTGATCATATACATCTTTACTATATACTAAAAATTTCATGAAGATCCGATCAGTAGTTTTGTATGTAGTTGTTAGCCGACAGACAGACAGATAAACGGACAGATAGAAAGACAGACAGACAAACAGAAAAACGCCAGGTGAAACGTAACCTCATTGGCGGAGTTAAACTATAAACAGGTTCCCGAGGCAGCATAATAAATACTAAGCGCTACCATCTATAGTAATTATAGTTCTCAATGTCATACGATGAAAGATCAAAATATGCCCTGATTTATTCGACTTAGAGAACCAAACTAAGGTATGTACAGTTGCATAAAAATCTGACCGGTGGTGTTCTTACACCAAAACTACGAAAATAGCTGTCAAAATCAAAGGTCAATTCCACCGAAATCTCTAACCACTGTTGGGATTCACGTAACATATTTTACAAAGCTGCATCAATTTTTGACGAGAAGTTTTTCATTTCTGCGCAGATGAACACTCACATAGACAAACAGACAGACAGGCAAACACACATACAAACGTCGCTAAAACAACACCTGCTCTGACAGCATCACAGCTGTTGTTTACCAAAGCGTACAAACTGATCGCTTTCTCAGTCCTCTTTTCCCCCTAAAAGTCTACAAGAAAAATATCGATTATTTTGGCACTTTCAGGCTAAAGTTGTGTGATGCAATTACTCAAGATAAAACAACATTGAACTATGTCTTAAGAGAGCACAGACCCGGCACCCGGCCATCAGAATTTTAGATCTTAAGGTCAAAGTTCAAGGTCATATATGTCTACTTTATTCGACTTATAGAGTGACAAGATACATCACCACGTCAAATTGCATCGAAATCTGACCGGCAATTTTTAAGTTATAAGCTAGTTTTACCGCGCTGCATGGAATGCAGACGCGGTCTAGCGATGAAAATTCTGTCCGTCCGTCTGTCTGTCTGTCAAACGCGTGCATTGTGACAAAACGGAAGAAAGATATGCCCAGATTTTTATACCATACGAAAGATCAATTTAGCCTAGTTTTCTGAGAAAAAGAACGAATTTCAGGTAGAAGGGGCCGCCCTTCTACCTGAAATTTTGGGTCAACCGGCCCCCGTTTGAGCGAAATCATCGATTTTGAACCCATATTCGCTCGTAGCGCCTCAGCCGTAACACCTAGCGAAAAAAGTTTAATTAACAATATTAGAAAGTCCACTACGTGCTTTCCAATGAGATCAAGATGAACATCGTACGTTGTCCCTAAGCCCCCCAAAGGGGGCTCAAAACGCAAAGTGTCCAAAATTTGAACAGTAAGCTGCGATAACTCCGAAACGGTACGAGATAGAATGTAAGTTACTGTTAATCATCAATAGGAAGTCGCATACGGGCTTTCGATTGATACCGACCTCGATGACCTTGAATGATCTTGAGCGGCGTAATAGCCCTTATTTTGCATTTTTTCACTCAATTCGATTGCTTTGCTGGCCAATTAAGTCACAGTGGTTGAAGATAGACGTATAATGTCCGTAAATAGTGTCACCCAGTTCCAGTCTTCCACTTTTGGCCATAACTAACTCACCCTGCAGCGCGGTCTGTTTGCGACAGCTGACGTACTTTTTATCCATACGTACGAAAATAGCTTTCCAGGTTAAAGGTCAAGATCAGTTATTGCCGAAATCTAATTTACTTTTATGGGACACCATAGCACATATTTCTGCCAATTTATATCGATTTTTGACGAGTAGTTCGTACTAAAATAGCTCTCAGGGTCAAAATCAAGGGTTTGCCGTAACATATATCCTTACCAAGTAATTCTTGTAAGTAATATTTCACTTTTCACACAGACAGACACACACGGGCAAACGACACTAAATATATTGCCCATACTTCTCCAGCCATCTGGCGCACAGTTAACAGACAACACAGCAACAATATCTACACTGTGTACCATAAAACCGGACAGTTTGTATTAATATGACAGAAAACAATAATTGCATGAAAATCCCAAAAAGTACACAGGAGATGCTGAGTGTTGTGAATATGGAATAATCGTGACTCATGGACTTGTATTTATTTGCCGACATTATTACAACCAAGTGAACTACAGGCAGAAAAAGGACTTAATTTAATGCAAACGCCAGTTCGCATTAGAGCAACAAACAGCCCATGGGCTGTGACGCTCAGCTGGCATCTGGGGAATTATTCAGGAGGGGAATGTCCGGGGATAATTTTCCGATGGAATTTCCGGGCAATTTTACGGGGGAAGTATTTGTCCAGTGGAAATGTCTGGGAAAGAACATGTATGGTTGCATGATTACAAGTGCCGCTCTGTCAGAAAGGTTAACACACAGACACACACATACACACAGCTTTTAACCAGTTATACTTTTAGCTCAGCCAGATAGCTTGACTTGACTTGAGTTGACTTCACTTCAGCTCAGCCAGATGAACTTCAGTAGATTTAGGAGGTATGATTGTTAACACGTAATTCTTACTAGGATAAACGTATATTGTCACAAATTGTGCTATTGACTACAGGCCATGAATAATATATACAGGATTGGATCACAATATAGCCCAGAGAGACTAAAATCAGCATCAAAAGTATGTAGTAAAATTTGGCTGGGACACTCCAGCCAGCTTGGAGGTTTATGTTTACAACAGTAGTTTGGATCGACATTTTTCAAAAGCGTACGATGGATATTAACATTATTCTCACAGCGTGCGCTGTGTACGCTTTATAAAATGTCGACAACTGTGAACAATCCCTAACATTGATTAACATTAGTCAAATATCACAGTGGTTTTTGGCAGAAATACTATGAATACTTTTTATCTCAGCTGGCTGAGCTTATAGCATATCCGGGCAAGAACACCCTGTGTGTCTGTGAGTTAACGTCGGTGGTCCAAATCATCGCTACTCGTAGAGACTTATCATCCTGCATGGTGATGCGGACACGCACCCAGGACACTCTCCCGGTGGCGTGGTGGCGCTATCGGTAGGACGTCGGACTTGCGACCGAGAGGTCGTGGGTTCGATTCCCGTCCGTGCCTCGCTGCGCAATAACCTGGGGCAAGTTATTCACATCTCTGTCACCAAGCGGTATAATCTGGTAGTGGCCTAAGGGCGGTGATGCTGCGAATGCGAAGGTAACCGCGATCCTGGCTGAAAGTAATGACAGTCTATCGCCCGATGACTCAGTTATCTGCGGGCTGACTGCCAAGAGACCAGGATCAGCTCCAGACCCTACGCTCGACTACGAGCTTGGGATACCTTTACGTTTACGTTTACCTTTATTCTCCCGGACACTTCGCCCGCGAATAATTAACCCCGGAAAAATTCCCATCCGCACAAAGTTCCGGGATATGCCCTATCTCGGTGGCTTAACACGATGCGCGTTGGTCTTGGACGGTCGCACATGCACGGGCCGGGGTTCAACTCCAGGTCCAGCCGTATAATTTAGTTCGACTGTTTGAGATCACTAACGCGCATGCATGCATGCACATGCATGAGACTAATTTCTCGGAGAAGAAAGAGAGTTCGACAGTGTCCTCTGTAATCTGTGACCGTTAGTGATATTTGAAAGTAGTGGCACTCAAATATCATCGAGGCACGACTCCGTTGAAATTCCTTTAGACGGCGCCACATTGCGGCTCGAGGCTAGGCGCACCGTAGCGATTTGAGAGCCGGCCGAGATGGCAGATCCAAAGTGCAGCTGGCTGGTTGCTGCGCCCAAGAAAAAGGCCAAGAGGACTGGTCTCACAGGTGCTGGGCTCAGGCTATTGGACAGTGGACACCGCTAGGCCTACTCAGGATGCTTGTGTTCCCATGGTCGGCTGTGTCACAGCTCCTTGGGTGAAGAGCTCTGGGCGGCAGTGATATGGGGCTTGCAGAAGCCGCATGGTACCATTGGCTGAGAAAGAAGTTTAAGCAGGACCTCTAAATATTTCGTTAAGCTACTCACAACCTTCCCCCTGCGCTTAGTCCCTACATCACACCTCACACCATGCAGGTGCATTGTCTAACTGAAACCTACTACGAGCACACTCACACGGACTTCCCCGACCCTTAGTGTAGTGCATTGAGCCCGAATTAACAGAGTCTCAGCACTGGAAATGCTATAGGTCTTTCCTTCCTATACAGGCGAGCACCCGGACATTCCGAACATTCGGTCCAAAGAAATCACATCGGACATTTGCCACGTGAAAATTTCCCCATAAAATGCCAGCTGAGCGTCTGTTTGTTATTTGTCCCGTAGCTGTAGCATATAGCATGGGACAGATTATAAAATCGGTTTGCGTCTGTCAGTCTGTGTATCTGTCTGTCTGTCCGTCTGCGAGCACTCTCGCGGTCGCATTTCTTGATCGATTTTCGCCAAAATTGGCACAGACGTAAGAACCCCCAAAAGGAAGAACGAGTTCGTTAGGGGTCAACATGGCACCACCCCTTCCCCTATTTTGTCCCCTAAAATCCCCATTTTAGGTCAAGAGGTCCTGAAAACCCATGCAAATATTAAGTAGTCCTATATCTGCCTAAAATATACGCGAATCGCCGAAATTTTCGCGTCTTCCTGGAAATCGGGGTCGAGGAACACGATGGTGACGTCACATTGTAGACGGGAAGTGGAAATACGGCCGTTTCGTGCATGCGCAATTAAAAATACGCAATATAACGCTTATTTATGGCCGAATCGCCGAAATTCTCGCATCTTATAGGAAATCGGTGTCGAGGATGGTGACGTCCGATTTTAGACCGGAAGTGGAAATATAGCCGTTTCATGCATGCACCATGCATCCGGCCATAATTACAGGAACAGTTCGTTCATTGTGGAGGTGGCTATGGGGCAGATACCACGTTCCACAGAACGTATTTCTAGTTTATTTTAAAGTTGAATATGCTTACTGTTCCTTGTATTCTACTAACTGTATCTGGCTTTACGTTAACAAACTGCTTCTTAGTCACATAAAGATTACCGAACCAGACATGTTCAAAACAACTGATAAAATCCGATCAAACTACGTCAGAATGTCATGCTGACCACTCAACTGTAAAACGACACGTTTTACTCGTCCTTGAGCCGGGGTCACTAGTAGCAATATGGTGTGAGACTTTACTCTTATGACAAAACCGATCGCAGATCAACCCCTATTGGTCTTGGTCTCGGTATTGGTCTTACAGCCGTGGTTTTGGTCTTGGCCTTGCACCTGTGGTCTTAGTCTTGGTCTTGCACTTGTGGTCTTCGTCTTGCACCTGCGGTCTCACTGTTGGTTTTGTACCTGTGCTCCTGGTCTTGGTCTTGCACCTGTGGTCTTGATATTGGTCTTGCACCTGTGGTTCTGGCCTTTGTCTTGAACGTGTGGTCCTGGTTTTGGTCTTGCACCTGTGGTCTCAGTGTTGGTTTTGCACCTGTGCTCCTGGTCTTGGTCTTGCACCTGTGGTCCTGGCCTTGGTCTTGAACGTGTGGTCCTGGTTTTGGTCCTGCAAGTGCGGTTTCAATGTTGGTTTTGCACCTGTGCTCCTGGTCTTGGTCTTGCACCTGTGGTCGTGATATTGGTCTTGCACCTGTGGTCCTGGCCTTAGTCTTGAACGTGTGGTCCTGGTTTTGGTCTTGCACCTGCGGTTTCAATGTTGGTTTTGCACCTGTACTCCTGGTCTTGGTCTTGCACCTGTGATTTTGATATTGGTCTTGCAACTGTGGTCCTGCCTTTGGTCTTGAACTTGTGATCCTGGTCTTTGTTTTGCACCTTTGGTCTTGGTCTTGGTCTTGCTGCTGTGGCTTTGGGCCTGGTCTTGTTGTTTTGTTCTTGATACTGGACTTGGAATGTACATTTGTACATTATGGTCTTGCTTCCATCACTGGTGGCAAATACAACACGACTTGGACACAGTCGATGTCACAAGGATGAGGGGCGGAGCTACGAGTTGTTTGTTCTCTACTGAAAATCCAAAAGTAGAAAGACAATTCTTTGCGATCTCCGCGTTGTAGTTGCAATCACAGCTTCAGACGTAAGAGATGGCAGCAGTTGGAAGTGTGGTACGCTGTGAAGACCTCCACCTGGTGGATGGCCAGTGTCTGACCGTGGTGTTTAAGTGTTCTAAGTCCACGCATTCACCACCGCATAAGTGTATCCGAACCATTTCATCGTCGAAAGCTGCCCCCGCCGACGCCGGCTTGCGGCCGTGACTCACTTCTCGACCGTCCGTCGAGCGGCACTGGGTACAATGAATCATGCGGCATATCGTGTACCGGAAGTAGGTGTTGACAGCCGAGTACAGGATGAAGTTTACGGCGAAGTTGATCGCCTGAAGCAGGTTTCCGACCGTCATCGCGATATTGAAAACATCTGTGTTGTATCTCGACTGGGAGGCCAGCTCGACGAAAAAGTTCAGCAGTTCAGAAGGAACGAAGAGCACGACGAAGAGTACGATGATGATGATCAGGGTGAGTGTGATACGGTAGGCGGCCTGTTCGCTACGTTCGCGGGTGGTCCGCTGCGGCGCCTCCCGTCTACGATGGAATGAAGTCTGTGCGTCGAAGCGCGCCAAGATCGACATTCGTAATGTCTTGATGAGGTGGGCGTTGCAGAATACGAGCACGCAGAGCGGCATGACGATTCCCAGGGTGAAGTACGTCCAGAGATACGCCAGCATGGCGTCAGGATGGCGCTGCAGTGGTCCGGGATAGGCGAAGTAGAAGCGGCGACCTGCGTCGCGGATAACGCTCTGTGCTTCATCTCGTAGAAACCGCGGAACGTTGAAGAGGACGCTGACGACGAAGACCGCCACCAGCGACGTAACGGTGAACGTTTTGCCGATGATCTGTCGAGCTTGTAGCGGATGACAGATAGCGATGTAGCGACTGACGGCCATCGTCACTGTCAGCCAGGTACTGGACAGCATGAACGTGTTGATCACGCCGTTACCGTACAACTTGTGCACCAAACGGAAGTCGAAACTGGCATGCGCGAACCCGCCGTCTTTCTTTCCGGTCCCGTAGAAAACGCTGGGTAGCGCTGTGAGACAGACGAACAGATCGGACACGGCAAGAGCGATCAGACCGTAGTGCGCCGACTTCTCCATGCGTTCCATCAAGTACGTAAGACTCTTTTGGCTCAGAACGATGAAGTTCAATAGATTTCCTGCAACTCCGAACACGCATACCGGCAGTATCACCTTCTTGTAGATGAACTCTTCGACGATTTCGCTCTGGGTCAGCTTTCCCGTTGCAGATGTTGTTTCGTTCGAATATCCGGTATCGATTTTGTCGGCATCGAAAGTCGTCGTGTTGTTCAGAAGTTCCATCACTCTTTCTTAACTAGCCGCTGCAGAGGTCTATCGTTTCTCTGAGTGGTAGCACTTAGTCCATAGTTGATCGACCAAGCCTCACTGACAGTGATGCACAGTCACGCTATTTTGACGCTACCTTCCATTAGCAAACCTGCACACGAATCGCACGCAACTACAATTATCAAGAAGCTTCTAAAATGTACTAAGAGTGTTATGCGTGGTCTGTCTCCTTGGCCTACCTGGTATAACTCATACACCGTATCAAAAATTTCATTTCATTACAGGCAAACGATGGTGCAGAGAAGAAAGAAATTCATTTTTGTAGAAGGCATGCACAATTGCAGAGCTGCAGCTCGTGAAGATATCATGGAGTGCATTGCATACAGTGTTGTATGTTTTAAATAAGGAGGAAACAAAGATGAACAGAAACAGAGGAAGAGCTAGTATGGAAAGAAAAGTAAGGGGTTAAGAATGAAGAGGAATGGAGAATAGAGAAAAGTAGGGTCCCCTAGATAGACGTCTCCTATTCTACTGTGTTCTATTTCTGATCTGGGTCTGGTTTACATTCCACATACATTGTAAGTTGCGTGGTTCTGTGTTGTGTTGGAATGATATGATATGACCCAGATCCTTTTGATCCCAAAGTACACGACAGGGAGTTAATTGCGGATTTTGACCTCCACTCGCATTACTGCAGCACTCTCTTCGAAACGGAACGAGATTGTGAAATGTAAAACTCTGACATTACGCGATGACGAATGTCTTATAGGCGTAGTTCGGTCAGGGCTTAAAGTGTGCCAGTACGCGCCGGTACTGCGTACTGGCACTTCTGAGAAAAGCTCGAGACAGTACCGGCACTTCTGTCAAAAAAACTCACTACAGCAATGTAGAATTTCATAATACTGCTTGAACTGCACGAAATGTGGT
>Ga0049105_1000382_pt1 | contig 14736 bp, 11 predicted proteins | sample WorMetvaBAHAMAS1_FD_61260 | JGI IMG/M metagenome (GOLD analysis project Ga0049105, IMG submission 61260) | Worm MetaG Olavius vacuus BAHAMAS.1 | ecosystem: Host-associated > Annelida > Digestive system > Unclassified | place: Germany: Marburg | collected 2013-04-09
GGTGTAAGGGACCGTGACCCTCCTACCACTACCCTACCAGGGGATGCTTATGAGACGCCACCCGCAGGAGCTGGGGCAGGAACAGAAGGGGCCCAGGCAGAGGCATCGCCTTCCCCTGTCAGCCTGGCCTCCGGAGGGTTGGCTTCCACCGGAGATGATTTGAGCGGCCCTGACGAAGAGGGTGTTGATCTGGCAGAAGCTACAGCCACTGCTGAGGCCCCAGATCCTGGCGCAGGCCCACCGGATACACAGGCAGTAGAGGTGCCTAGCCATATGCGGGTGGAACAGTCTGTAAGCATCAAGACCACCAACCCACACACGCTGGATTCAAACACCACTCATGCTCAGACACTAGACGAGCCTTCTCGGGTACAGGTTGAAACACGAACTCATACACTGGCTTCCAGGGCGGAAACCCAATCCCTTACATAATATTTACTGTTAACGTGCCATTCTATGGTGCTATTCTATGCTGAGCTGGCTATTCTTGTCAGAATAAATGCCAAAATGCACTATTTTGAGCCACAAAGTTACAAAAATTTCTGGGGAGGGGGCTGTGGGAGGGGGCATAGCCCCCTCCCCAGGCCTCACCCCTATTGGGGAGGAGGACACCCCCTCCCCAAACACCACCCCCTCGGCGCCTGCTGCGCCTCGCCCCATATTTGCCAACCCCCAGTTATTTTTTTCACAATTCTCACACTGAAACAAAGAGACATATATACATACAGATAGACAAGGAGAGTAACTGACACACAAACAGACAGACAGAGAAACAGACTGGCTAACCTACAAACAAACGCCGCTTGAAACGACACCTTCTTCGCACAGCATAGTCTAACTGTCGCGTAGATTACAATAAAAATGTTCAAGTTCGATATGAACGTTTAGAGCAAAATATGCATGCGTAATATTTGCCAACTGTTTGGACCACTTTATCTCGAGTTTGAAAAATACGAAATGTCGCGCAGTTTCTGTACAACCGATGATTTCTGCGTTTAAACATCAGCAAGAAAGAATCATCATGATTATCGTTATTATCATCACTCGTCATCCTCGTCTTTGATGTTGACCATTTGTTGTTACTGATGCTGCTGTCGTTGTTAAAAGATTCATGAAAATGAACCTTCGGCAGGTCAATCAGTACCATCACTGCAACACAATAATATTGACTAAAAATACACCTTCAGAAGATGTCATAAAACCAGTTTACTTTCCGATACAGATCTAAACACTTATTGATCTCAAGGTGTGACGTCCCTGCTCCATAAATGACAGCCTCTCTCCCCTCCGTCAGACACATCCGAGTTATGGTGACTGTCTGGAGGTTAAGAGGGAATATTATCAGAACTGCTCTATGCTGGGTTGTGTGACACAATGTTCACAGTCAGCAGTACACTCATGTGAGCAGTTTTTACAGGTCCATTGGGTTTGTCATATTGGGACCCTTACGCCATGCATACAGTCGGTTGCCTAGAGTTGTATTATTGTAACCTGGTGGAGTGGTCTTTGTGGGATTCAAAAATTTCAAGCCTTATCTGAAAGACCAACTGGCTTCCTTCAATGCTTTGACACTGTTGGTTTGGTCATATGACCTGTAAAATCGTCCCCGATATGACCTATAACGTGTTTGGTATGACGTTAAACCTTGCTGAACCTTGATACAGATCTAAAGATGACATCACGCAACCGAAACAGTAACCTCAACAATTATACGACCCAGACAACGTAAGCGGAGTCTGGTTAGCCAACCATACGTTGTTATTGCAAGGAAAATCCAACTAAAAGCGACAGCTGGACAGTTTAAGCCACGAAGTAACGTGTGAAACTTACACCATTCCTTGATCAGGCAGCAGTGGATCGTCGTCTGGTGGCATAACGTGAAGTTCGTCGTCCTACAACAGTGCTGTAACTTTTAGCGACAATTTTACAGTGCACAAAAACTCAAGACACGCTTTTTAAAGATCAGCTGCTAGATCAGAATCTATATTTTTATTGTTTTATTGCATTTATTGTTATATTTCTGTACGGCGCCTTGAGCCCCTGTAAGTGGCGCTTAGGAGCTGAATTTGCAAGTAATGGAATTTGACAGAAAAGGGGTGGAATTTGCGAGTAACAAAATTTGGCAGTAAACGTAACATCGTGGAATTTGCAAGCGTCTCACCAGGTTAGGTTGCTCCGGTCTCGTCGTTACCAGACAATCGTCACAGCCTATTCAGTCTCACTCGTACTTGTGCAGCAGCCAATAAGGTTATGCAGACCAAGAAGACGTGGAAGAGGTGATGGCAGTAGCGACAATGAAGCTTCACCTGTGACCGTTTATTCAGGCCTTCTGGCATAAATGTCTTCGCTGTCATCTTTACTGTCAAATTTCTGTACTTGCAAATTCCACCCCTGTTACCTCTGCCGTCGAATTCTATTATTTGAATTTTCCACTCCTGTTACTGTTACTTCCAAATTCCATTACTTTCATATTCCACACTCGTCTCGAAATTATACTTTACCTTCAAATTCCAATACTTGCAAATTCCATAACAACTGATTTACAGCCAAATTTTCAGTACCTGCAAGCTTATACAACCTGTGGCGCCCTATTAAGTTATGGTGATGATAATGATGATGATTAATGACAAGTAAACCGCTGTTAGACTGGAACGCAAGACTGTCACGTAAATAATCGTCTATAAAATGATGTTTCTCCATTTGAGTAAAAGTAGTATGCCTACTGCATGTATGTGTATTTGTATGTATGTGTGTGTTTGTTTGTTTGTTTGTAAATTTACCGCCAGAAGACTTTGGTCGTAATCGGTATCAGCAGCCGCGTTTTCATTCTGGACAAACATTGTACAATACTCATGAACAAACATTTTCCTTGAGATCTACGCTGCTCAATAGCTTCAGTGAATACAATCAATCTACATGTATTTGAAATTGAAGCAAAGAGCCAGTACTGCCCACTGATGAGCTCACAAATTACAATACAATGTTCAATATATGAGCAGTGAACATTAACACAAACAGCAACATATACGAAACTAAACTAAAAGTGTGTATATATGATTAGATTAGCCCTACAGGATAATGACGACATCTTGAAACGTTTGATGTTACTAAAATCTATGTATTACATTCCAGATTATTTCATATGGGAACAACTCTTTCGCAGAAGAAATGTTTACGAACGGTGATTCGGCATAACAACTTTCTGGCTTTTCACGTAGTAGTACGGAATATTGGTCCCATTTTGTCCATTTACTTTACGAGAACTCCGCTGTTACTGAGATGGCTGCGCAATGTTGCACAGGTCGAATGATAAAAAGATGGGGTGAGTCCGTTTTCGGGTAAAATTCGGAGAGATGAGCGCGTCCATTGTCGTAATTCACACATTGCCAAAAACTAAAGTCTCTGAACTACATTTCTGTCGCAAACACTATGGGTCTAGCTTTAGTTAGTTTAACGTAGTTAGCTCCAAAATCTACCACTCTGGGTGAAATGACGCCAGATAACGGATGTTACGCGGTTCAGTATCATTCAAGGTCATCACTTTTCGTACCAATCAAAAGCCATTGTATGACTTTTTATTAGTGAATCAGTATGTTATACAGATCCCCCTAGGGGGGTGTAGACCTCACTGACTTTAGATAACACCCCCTCATCTGAACCCAAACCAGACTCCCTCTAGCAGGGTACATCATTCCTGGACACCGTAAGTCATAAAATGCGCAGAATTTTGTCAGTCCATTCTCAGGAAAATTATTAAAATTGTTGCCACCAGATGTCAGATTTTAAGGCTAAAATCCACCAAATCGTTTGTAGGCTATAGGGCTCTGCCCCAGACCCCACTGGGGGAGCTTACAGCGCTCGCCCAAATCCCCTAGCTGGATGTTAGGGGCCTACTTCTAAGGAAGGGGAGGGGAGGAAAGGGTAGGGGAAGGGAGGATAGGTTAGGGGAGGAGACCCCTGCTCTCCCGTTACACTCCCAGCCACTACATTCTAGATAAAGGCCTGTTTAGCAGTGAATATTAGTAACTTACATCCTATCTAGCACTATTTCGAAGATATCGCAGATTACTGATCAGATTTTCGCTGTCGACAGAGGCTTGCTTCTCTTTAACGCACTCATTGGAAGTTCATTAAGTCATGGCGACATATGGCCTCAGAAACTACAGACATCATTCCATGGTACAGTGCAAAGCATATTTTGATGCATGGAATAATTTCTAGTGTAACGCACGAATGTGACAGACAGAGAGACCGACGGACAGACAGACAAACAGGCATTCTTTTAGCAAATGCAGCGTCACTAAGTTGCGCGGTCAAAAATGAAAAAGCTAAAGGCCGCAAAATAACTTGTGAAACTTACGTGTACAACAACAATAGTCGACTGGTTTCCGGTGCCATCTAGTGCAACGAATCCTTCATCTACAACAGTAAAGTTCTATAATAATAATAATTATAATAATAACCACGACAATGTTTATGGTGCTGTCATCATGACATGACATATCATAAGAATAAACCAACCAACGGATGGAAGTTTTCTAGGTAAGTAAGTATAAAGTAAGAAAATTTATACAAATTTAAGAAGATCTTTCTTCTGTTTTGTCACAATGCACTCGTTTGACAGACGGACAGACAGAATTCTCATCGCTAGACCGCGTCTGCATTCCATGCAGTGCGGTAAAAAGTACATCATTGAGTCGTTTTCTGAATGTACTGGTATCAGTAATGTCGTGAAGGTCGGATGGAAGAGTGTTCCAGGCGGCTGGACCGGAGTAGAAGAAGCCACTTTCTCCCAACCTAGTTCTTGTTATTGGCAGAATGTAAAAGTGATACACTAAGAACGAATTACCGAGAAAAACAGTGCATACACAATCTAGTAAAGTGATATGGATGACAGAATGCAGACGCGGTCTAGCGATGAAAATTCTGTCTGTCTGTCTGCCCATCTGTCTGTCAAACGCTGGATTTGGGACAAAATAGAAAAAAGATCTGTCCAGATTTTTATACCATACGAAAGATCGTTTAGCCTAAGTTTCTGAGAAGAAGAAAGGTTGGTGGGGGCGACCCCTTCTATCTGAAATTTTGAGTCGGGCGCAACAACGCATGAATAAGCGAGTCTGAAAAAGTGTGTTGCTATATGGTGATATACCTGCATAGTATAGGGCGTTCTTGTAGGGCATACTCCTTCGCATTCGAAGGAAAGATTTATGGATCGAAATGAGTGGCGCACCACGCTAGGGCTCCTCACAATAGAGCGAGTTGTCTGACGTCGAGCTGTAGGGCCTAAATGATGATGTATAGTATAAGAATGCCACACATGTAGATCTAAACCCGTGGGCGTTCATGTGAGCACGTACGTCGTTCATACAACCATCACTGAGTGGGCAGATTAGCAGACAAGGACGCAAGATGCAGGACTGGGCTAGCAGTTATCATTTTATCAGAACTGTTTTGTTGTTTATGCTTCTTTCGTTGGAGTTATGTATACGTTAGAATTTTGTCAGAGACATTTTGCCCGGCTGATGACATTGTGTCTTCCACTTTTTGTCACAACGTTTACCTACTGAGAAGAGATTATTCAAGCGTCCATAAAGTATATAGTGCAAACTTGTATTATTTACTTACTTTGCTGCACTATGAACAGCCAATGACAGTGGATGCTTGCATGCCAGTGGACAGAGGTCAACCCTTTTTCTACATGGCGTTTGCATGTTGCGTGAACGTAATGGTGAGTGTGCACACGAGCAGCACGTAAGGAGAACCCTAACCCTAACTCACACGATCATTGCTTACTGAGTAAGTGGAAGTGTCGTACGTGTGCGCATACTCATCTGTGCAACTAGACAAAAGCCGTGTAGAAAAAAGAGTGCACCGTGGACAGAACCATAGGCTGATAGGCATGCATGCCTATTCTATTTTCTCAAGTTCACTGCGGATACACTATATACACGTACCGTGCAATGGCGCAACCACGGCTGAAAAGTGGAGGGGGGACCAAGTTTTGGGTCCCAACACCGGGGCGGGTGTTGGATGCGGGAGGGAGTCGTCCCCTCCCGCTGTGAGGATCCGGGGGTACCACGTCCGGAAAATTTTTGAAAACTCAGATGCTAAATCTTGCATTCTGGTGACTACTTGCTGAGAAATTTCTTGCTTTTTTAAAACTACGGCCAAGATGTTGGGGGACCAATACATTGTTGGTCCCCCAACCTAAAAGTTGGTGGGACTAGTCTCCCCCGGTCCCTACGGTTGTTGCGCCTATGGTAATGTGCACGAAACAGACTTCAGCGCGAATATAACACGCTACTGTGGTAAAATGTACATCTAAAAAACAACAGTTTGTTGCTAAATAGTTCATTTGACTTGCGACCAAATCTATGAACACTACATAAAGTACAAAATAACAAATGCCAATTTTGCACATACTCGGCTTCCGGGATTCTTTGCCTGCCCCCCTGGCATCCCCTAACAGTGATAACCGACCAGGAGCTTTACCCCTGCACCTCACTGGGGGCTCGACCCCATACCCATAGCTTTCCGTGCGTCCCGATATCCTAAACTAAAAAGGTGGTAACCCTAGCGATCACTAAAGTGTGTCAGCTGCAGCACATCACTCATACATACACATACCCTGCATATATTAAGGGGGCTTGTGCAATGGGCCGATTTGATCTGGCCTCAGCACTGACCATACATTGTCATACCGGCCTCCGATTCTATGGTCACCCCTATCATACATTATAGTACGATGAATCCCCGGCTGAATTATTGATAATTTTGCGATTTTTTTTGCACACATTATGTCACGCTGTGATTTTGACCTTTGACTTTATGATCTTGAACTGTTACAGCACGTCTGGTGTCACGTGTTTAAACTCTGTACACAATTTGAGCGAAATCGAATAATCCACGGCTGAGTTAGTGACCATTTAGCACATTTTCTCCGTGTAATTTTCGGGGTGGGGCAGTACTGAATGGTTCTGTGGACCCAACTTAACCAAACTTGGCGAAGACATAGGGCGATAATCGCTGCGTTGCAGCTTTGTTTCAGAGTTCGGACACCTTGCTGTATTTTCAAACGCGGACGGCTCAGATTTGAGTGATGTTGTAAACAACGCCAAATTTAGCACTTTTTGACCCATGTGAAAATTAGGAGAGGGTTGGGTGAGATCTCTGGATCACCTATGAAGCTTTACCTACGACCGAATCTCCGGGATACATTTGATGGCTATCTACTGTGAGGCTGCTGAGCGCCGTGTATTGATAAAAAAGAAAAGAAAGTTTATCAGCGTTTATTAATCCATTCCGATATACCTGTCGGGCGGCCTAATTATTCAGTGTCTTGATGAATTTTACCTCGTCGACGAGCGGCATTTCCTTCGTCCACATTTCTAAGTGCAGCAACATTCTGAACAAACGGAGCAGAATACTCAATCAAGACATCGTCATATAACATGAACATCAATACTTAACGTACTTACTTATGTTGGACGTGACCTATTTCCCGTTATTCCATCTGTACGCGATGACCTAGTTACCTGTCTTTGCGCTTGCGCAGTGCTGACTCGCTTTAATTACCGCGCAGACTCTCAACACGCTGGACAATAGCGGGCCCAGTGCTGCGTGCATGGCAATGTCTCTCACGTTACGCGAGAGCCTGGACGTTGGGTCGGCCGCCTGCAGTTGTTGGTAGACAACGGTTAAGTCTACGAAGCTCACGGCAATGAGTTCGAACTGCACATCGCCAGCTAGAAGCCGAGTGACAGACCGGGCACCAACGACGACCGTCCGGGCACTAGCGACGACCGTCCGGACTTCGAGAGACGACGCCGGACCCCAGAACGACGCCAACGGTGAAAACGCCGAAGTGGTCGGTTCAGAACGACGTGACGTTCAAAACGACGTGGCAGTACCGAGCAACGAGGTCGCCGCAAGACCTGTCCGTCGACACCGCCGCTGAGCCGTTGGAGCAGCCGCCGGGACAACTCGCCGTCAGTCAAACCACCGAGGGATCATTTCGCACTTCTTCGCTTCGCTGTGCTGCGCCTGCTGCTCCGCTCTTGGTGACTGCTTTATTTTCCTTTATGTTCGTCCCCCTTCTGTCGCTACTTCTTTTCGTTACTCTGCCCTAGTCCCCGCTGTTCCACCATACACCTAGGCTATATAGCGCCGCAGACTCAGTCTGTGTTACCGTATTTACTTTTGCCGAGCCGTGTATTACTGACTGTATTTTACACTAATATATGTGTTTTTTTTGGTTTTTCTCGTCCTAGTAAATTGTTCTGCTTCTCACATCGCGTGCTTAATTTTGGAATCTTAAGGGACTGGAAGGCTAGGAGAACGGGGGTCGTAACACCTAATTCTCATTGTATGACCTACATAACCAGGGATGGTAACAAAGCCTACACGTTCGAAACCAAGGCCAAGATTAAGTCAAAAATCAAGAAAAATAATTATGCAATATTCAGTGTGATAAAATTACGTACAAGTTGCATAAATTCACTATCACCACAGGATATCAAAATACGAAAGTGTTAACTTAAACTCCACCAATGCCCTTGCCCCCGGCGGCCGCCCGAGAGTGACAAGACATAATGTAAAATATTAATAATTTATCTACTGTCCACATCCAGTATTAGTGGCATTAACTGCAGTACTGTTGTACTTCGGTTAAAAATATTGTTCGAACATGTCGCAGTTGTGCAAATAGCGTCCTGCTATGGCAATAAGGGCAGTACATAGTGAACTATCGAGAACCTGTTTGTACTTGAGCCACCTGAAGACGGAAGCTGGGTAATCTAAGCCATAGAGTGACTCGAGAAACTTACATTGTTTGACGCGTCATCAGGTTGTAGGTCGATGGCAGCTGGAGGAGCCGCGTCATCTGCAAAAGTAAAAGTTTTTCCATAATACAGACCAAGAAATATATCAAAATTGGCTTAGATAATCTACGTGAACAGTGCTGTCGTTGCTGTTGTTATTGTAGTGAATTATTAAAATAATTCTCACACTGCAACATGTAAGCCTTAATTAGATTAAAGCACGACAATGTCTGACGAAATTAAAAAAAAACATCTAACGTTTTCACGTTTCAATGTTTTAGAGGTGAAAAGTCCAGAGGGAGTCAGAAGAAAGGGAGAAACTGATAATCACTGAATGTCAGCACTGATTTTGCCCATGACATCCATAGCATTTTAAAAAAATATATTAAAAGTGCCAAACCACATGCCATGTGGCAAGAATTTCTGCATTTTAGTTTTCTCAATACTTTTAGTCGCTCAGCCCAAAGATAAGGCAGGAAAACTCCATGTAGTCATACTATTTTCAAAGACAGGCTATTTGTGACTGTCATTTTTTATCATTGGTGTCACTAAAATATAATTATTAAACAATTAAGACAAGAAACTCATCAGCAAATGAGATAGCGAACGTGAACTTTCATTACGACGACATCGTACACGCACTACAAAATACAATAGACTCGTGCATAGCTATTCCGCTACAGATCGACGCGGTTACCAGTATTTCCTATGTATCAGAACACAAGTTTACCAAATTCAGTGAAATAACGCAATGTAACGGCCGTTAAGCCGTTCAAGGTGACCGATTTTGGTACCAATCGAAAGCTCATATGCGACTTCCCATTAGTGATTGATACTAACTTACCTCCTATCTTACACCGTTTCCACGTTATGGCTGATTATTGGTCAAATTTTCGCTAGCGAGAGCGGGGCGCCTCACTTAAACGCTCTCGCTGGGGGAGATCCCCCGCAAATATCGCCATAGATGATATATCGCCAAAAACTAGATTCTTTGGCCTACATTTTCGCTGCAGAAAGTATTGGTGTATCTTCAACCACTTTTAAGTAATCTGCCCCGAAAGCTACCGAATTCTGTGAAATTACGCGGTGGTTAGGGGTATTACGCCGTTCAAGGTCATCCAAGGTCACCGAGTTTGGTACCAATCGAAAGCTCTGTGACTTCTTATTAGTGATTAGTAGTAACTTACCTCCTATCTTGCACCATTTCCGAGATATAGCCTCGGAAAGGTCCAAAATCGCTATATTTGGCTACCCCTCTTGTGTTTAACTCGCCCGACGGAGGGGTTTCCCTAGGACGATCTCCGTAAAATTTTACCTGGATGTCGTCCTATGACCAACGTATTAAATGGCTAGACATATTGCGGAAAATTTGAATCGCCTGAGTAGGGAGCACAAACGTTACAGACAGACAGACAGACGGACGGACGACGACATATAGTGAACGTGAACGTAAAGTGGTAAATTAAGTGGTAAATCTTTGAGTTCACGTTCGCTAAAAACTGACAACGCTACTTCGTTGACAATAACTGAATAGTAGATAAAGACAGTTTATCCAGTACAGGAGGCAACGGTCAGCCACAGATTTGGCGAATTTGCTACGGCGAGCAGCGGAATTTCGCAAACTGCCTCTCGGAATTTGGCGAAATTTTTCACATAAAGCGGTCCCTAAATGTGAATGAAGAAAACGTGGCTTGAAGTATAAAATATAAAAGCGTGGTGTAAAACAAAGTAAAGGCGTTTATGCATACACTGTAGCTCTGCGCCAGACGCCAGCTAACACTGCGAGACCACGAGACTGGATACAGGTCTAGTGTGCATGCGTTGTCACTCTTCAGTTTTCCCTGGTACTCATTACTCTTGCCTACCCACGTAGGGATGGCCAGGCTGAGTTGTGCTCAGTGGTACACTAAATGCCAAGATGGTGCAGACGAAATTCGAACTCTCGGTCACCCATCCCAGTACTAACCGGTCCCGATGTAGAGCAACTACGTTGATCGAGACCAACGTGCTACCACTACGCCAAACCGCCACTTGTGTGTACATACAAATAATTTATAAAAATTAAATATAATATTTTCTGAGGGCACAGGAAATCTTTCAGGTGGACTTATCCGTTGCCTCTATGAATATACAGCAGAGGTTCTACATGACCGAGTGTACCTTGCTTGGATACATCACTGTGAATACACCAGAACAGCAGCGCGCTGTTGAAACGAAAGAAGATTGCTATCGGAGTTACAACATTGTCAAATATTGGCCAGGTTTCCAGAGTGTATTGGGATGGCATTAAATGCGTGTCCATTTCCGGCTCAAAAAAGCTGTCATATATCCATATACAGAAGTTTGTAACTGACATCAGGAACATGATATTTTTGAAGACAGCGATTCTAAAGTGGTTGTCAGCATTCCCGTTGGCATTGGACGGCAGCTTCACATCTTTGGCGCAGTAATACAAGACAATCTGCAAGAGAACTTCGATCATGTCCACGATTTCTGCCGTTAGATAGAACACATGCCATTCACTCAAACTGCTATCGGAAAATGCCAATAATCGTTTGATGCATTGAAACAGCACACCGCATGTGGAAAAGAGTAACAGGTACTCAAGAAAAGTAGTGCGTGTATGTTGACGGTTGAATCCTCGACAACACATAATTCCAACAATTCCAACAATGCTGCAGGTAATCATGAGCAATAAGTAAAAAAGGAAGAAAGCCGTATAGATGTTTTTGATGGTCTGCCATTCTTCCTCAATTTCCGTGCTGTCTTCTTTGTAACCAACGAATACTAAAATTGCCAGCAACAGGTAGAAGACATTGATGATAACAGACACCATGTTACATATCTTTGAGATACCAGAAGTGGTTGAATTCGTTACGTTTTCCGTGGGCATATTTGGATTTACATTTCGCTGTTCTATCTCTTCGTTTTCATACATAGTTTTGCCCAGAAAGGTTTCACTAACCAGCAGGGCAAATTCTATTGTGATCGGGAAAAGAAATGGGCTTGACCAAACAAACCACTGTGCCTCGATTGAAGTTTCGGAACACCATCCATCTGTATTAGAATGAGTATGGTTCGTTGTGTTACAGAAGTTGAAATACCTTTCGAATGTAAAGACGTCCGCATAAACTCGATGAAACCATTCTTTAAGTACTGAGTCAAACCAGAGGGCAACGTTCGCCGCCTGTACAACTGCCAAGCCATACCATATCGTTGGAGATGAATTAAAAATTTTGGATTTCATAATCCAACAAACAATTGTCTCGCAGCCAGTAAATGCCACGCAAAAAATATGAAATACCATCTCGAATGAATTATTGACAACAACATCCACATCGTCGCAATGCGTCCACTTTTTTCTGCAGGAAACTTCCACGATGATGTAGTTCATGTCAAATATACATGAGCCAATGAAGAATGCCGTGATACCCCACAATGATAACTTGCGATGAAGGTTGTGTCTATTGACGGAATGGTGATCAGTGGTAAAATCGTCTGTCTTGAAGATCAGAATCGCCATGGCTGTGATACCGAAGATCATAACGCATATCATGGCGAGGTTTGGAACGTAGTTGGAGACCCAAATCATCTGTTCATGTGTACTATTTTGTGCATGTTTCTCCCCACTGCGAGCAGATGGCGAGGAGAGCGACAACATACAGCAAATGGTCGACAGAAGAAGAAAAATGGCAACTGATGATGAGATTCCAAATCCATGTGACGTCAGCTGTTCTGGCATTGCTGCAAATCTGTATTGTTTACACTCAATGAAAAATACTGATACTGATACTTTATTAAACAGACGTGCATGAGTAAACCTATACAACTGACGATACAATGACACTTGCTTACCAAATAAAAGAAAAGAAAAGAAAACAAACACACAAAAAATGGTTTCGTTAATCGTGACAATTGTTAGAGATGAAATGATAAAAACTATGTCAAATTTTACTAGGACATAAATCAATCGTAGTCGCTCTCCGAGTTTGTTATCTGCCCCATAGCTATAGCACATGGTATATGTACAGATTATACCAGTAGCTCAGCTATCGCAGAGATACCGCGCAGCAAGGTGGGTCAGTTTTGGCCAAAAGTGGAGGACAATATTCTGCAGACAATGTAGGTCTATCTTCAACCACTCTGACGCAATAGGCCTGCAAAGCTATTGAATTCGGTGAAATAATGCAAAATAAAGGATATACACCATTCAAGGTCATTCAGGTCACCGACGTCGGTACCAATAGAAAGATCGTATGCTACTTCCTATTAGTCATTAATAGTACTCGTAGCTGACATCCTATTTCGTAGGACTACTGCTTTGAAGTTATCGCAGATTGTTGTTTAAATTTTGGACACTAGGTTCAATGGATACTATTCATCTTAGGCTCATTGGAAAGTGGAGTTCCTATTAGTGTTACGAGCAAAAATAGATTGAAAATCGCGGTTTTGCCAGGGGTGGGTTAGTGTTCGCCACATTAGTGGGCATATATCGCGCATCAAAGTGCTATGGTCATGGCTATAGAGGCCAAACCCGCAGTTTCGCCCCTGCAATGTGGGCCTTTTTGTCTTATTCGCTGCTAGCTATTTCCGTGATCCGTTGCTTAGCAAAAACACTTTTAAGCAATTGTTAAAGACATATTAAATTCTGTTTGCATTGTATTACAGCGCGTAGCGATTAGAGGCATTGCATACTGCGCTCTATAAATGTTTTACTTACTTACTTGCTTGCTTGCTTACTTTGTTATAATATCCCAAGATGGTTTTTTTACCAGAGAAACCCGAAACGGTATTTTGTAGATATTACAAAGCGGCTGATAACATTAACATTAGTATAGCCAAGTATGGAATGATTTGCAGTACCTTGTCCCTTGTACTTCTTACGAATACGCATACGAATACACTATGTCTAACTCTTACAAGTAGCTCAGCTATCGCAGAGAGACCGCGAAGCAGGGTGGGTCAGTTTTGGCAAAGTGCGATTTTAGACGTAAAACGGCCGTTTTGCGTTTCAGTCCCTCTTTGGGGGTTTAGGAGCAACGTACGATGATCATCTTAAACTCATTGGAAAGCGCGTAGTGGACTTCCTATTAGTGTTATTTCAACTTTTTTCGCTAAGTGTTACGGCTGAGGCGTTACGAGCGAATAACGGTTTGAAATCGGCGATGTCGCTCCAACGGGAGCGGTTGACCCAAAATTTCAGGCAGAACCATAATATTCTTCTTCTCAGAAAACCAGGCTAAATGATCTTTCGTGTGGTATAAAAATCTGGACAGATCTTTCTTCCGTTTTGACAGACGGACAGACAGACAGACAGAATTCTCTTCGCTAGACCGCGTCAGTATTCCATGCAGCGCGGTAAAAACCAGTTCACTGGGGTGATTATCCACCACCCCTTCCCTTATTTTGTCCCCAAGTCCCCTATTTTAGGCCAAGAGGTTCTGAAAATCCATAACTAACCCACCCTGCAGCGCGGTCTGTCTGCGATAGGTGAGCTATGCTTGTATGCAACTGTGATTAACATCATATGCCTTAACAGCACTCAGTAGTATCGATGTCCACTTCACCAAAAATGTCTCTCTCAACCTTGAAATCAGCTGGTGCATCATAAGCCTATAGTAGTTTTAATGCCCATGACACACTTGCGGGAAACTCGCGCTGGAATCCAGCGCCGCTTTCCGGCGCGAGTTGCAACAAAATTTGCGCTAGTTTCCAACGCTAGTTTCCAACGAGAAAACATGGCAGACGACGAAGATGCTGTTGCTGCTGCTTGTGCAATAGTTGCTATTTTAGTAGATTACAACATATATTTACAGACGAGCAGATCAACAAAACTGACCAATCACAGCGCTCCGTTTACGCCGGATTCCAGCGTAGAATAGAGCATTGCGCTATATCGCGCTAGATTCCCGCACGA
>Ga0049105_1000383_pt1 | contig 14732 bp, 12 predicted proteins | sample WorMetvaBAHAMAS1_FD_61260 | JGI IMG/M metagenome (GOLD analysis project Ga0049105, IMG submission 61260) | Worm MetaG Olavius vacuus BAHAMAS.1 | ecosystem: Host-associated > Annelida > Digestive system > Unclassified | place: Germany: Marburg | collected 2013-04-09
ACGGCTGTTCCATTAAGCGCGCACCCCTCTCCGTTAGTTATTACAACGAAATTAGCGGCGGCCATATTGGGCGGGGGGTTGTTCGGAGGAGGTGTTCTGCCGGCCCAGTACTGCCCCTGTTTTGGTGACGCTATTGGTAGAGCATCAGACTTGCAATTTATAGGTCACGGGTTCGAGTCCTGCCTCGACACCATTGCGCAGTGGCCTCAGGTAAGCTACTTACACCTGTGTGCCTCTGTCACCAAGCAGTATAACTTGGTACCGGTCAAAGGACAGTGATGCTTTGAGGTTGGGAAGGTGACCGTAGGTCTGGCGACGCACTGGGCATGTATCACAGACTTCGTGGTTTATCCACCTATGGGCCTTGAGCCTAAGTTCACCGTTGTTCACCATTCACTCCACGTACGTTCACCATTGTGCTCAGCCAGCCTTTACCTTTTTACTGCCGACAATAGGCAGCCATCCGTTGACCATTAACACCTACTTATGTGATGCAATATTACCGAGCTTAGTGGAAGGATTTCATTGGAACTTGGCATGCACAGATATTCATGCGAGTGGGCATTGCTGAAAAGGTTTTAAAGGTCAGAGGTCAAAGATCAAGGTCATGTGTACATATGTGTAACATTACCCCCCCTCCCCCTGCAGGTCTGCATCCTCATCTTATTACCAATAAACCAGTTTTACCAGTGAAGACAATGCTTGGCATGCTGAGAAATGGGGGATTGTCTTGGTTGAAACAGCTAATTTTGTTGCTAAATAAATTCATATTACACAACCAGAAAATACAACTAGAAACCTTTGACGTTTCGACCTCTTTCACGGGCCTTCGTCTGAAGCTGGTACTCAATTCTTCTGGATCGACACAATGACCAGCCGTCGTGTCAAGAAAGCGGTCGTATGTATGGCTGAGTTGATAGCTGCCCTCATCCTGATTCGTGGCTTGTTGACCTTCCGTACAGATGTGAACGGACTCGATCCACCTGGTGGGGCGGTACGGCTCTCTGGGGTCGAAATGTCGACGGTTTCCAGTTTTATTTTGGCAGTGTAATATGAATTTATTTAGCAGTACTGAATTCCAGCCAAATGCATCTGTTTGTTGATGCTGATTTTGTCATTTAACAGAATGTGGCACAAAAGTGCATATTTTATTGTTTAACAGTTGTGTAACATTTCATGCAGACATTTGCGCACACTGCTGAAGTATCAGCAGAAGTTGCTGCAGGTTACCTTTTTCTACTCACTCTGTAGGTCATGATGATGTGGTTATGTAGGTCGTGATATCTAGGTGATGAGATATGTAGGTCATGGTAATGTGGTTATATAGGTCAAATTCAGATTGGAAACGCTTTCCTGCAGACGTCATTCTCAATCCTGGAAGAGCAGCCAATGGATATGTTGCTTGGTCTGGACATGTTGAAACGACATCAGGTGAGCAGTGTTACCTTTACGAGTTTCTCAGGTGTGTTTCATACCTGTGTTGGCATTGAATATATGATTTGCCATTGGACTACACTACTGTGATATGATTGGATGCTATTCAGCCCTGTGATTGCTGTTGTATTGTGACTGGCTGCTGTAAGACACGGCTGTGCTGTAATTGGTTGTTAGAAAATGCTGCTGTGTTGTGATTAGCTGTTGTGAGAATGCTGTGCTCTAATTGGCTGCTGTAAGACACTTGTGTGCTCTGATTTGCTGCTAGTTAGTGCTGTGCTCATATTAGCTGTTGTAAGACACTGCTGAGTAGAGATGGGCCGAAGTTCGGCAGACGCAGGTGTTGTTTGTGGCTTCGCATTTTCGGCTTTTTGCGCTCGCCGCTGGCGTTAACTAAAGTAAATAAAGTCAATATACTTACTATAAGTTACTAGTTAGTTATCAAGTTACATGCAGTAGGCCTACACTACAAATAGTTAGCTCATAAATGGACCATACAGACTCACCGAAAGGAATCTGAAACAGTTTTCGGTTTCGACAAACAGATATGCCTTTCTCATTCAGAGATAATTTTGTAACGTAAATTATGCAAACGAGTACCGAACGTTCGGCCGAACTTCCGCTGACTGTTGCATGCTAGGATGAAACGATGTTTTTACTGGTGAGTGCACTGAGCCTGCCAAACCTTTGGCTTTATTCGGCCCATCTCTGGTAATAACACAGACTTGACTTGTTCAACAAACACCCGCACTCGCAGTTTGGAAGTACGATGTTCGTTCTAAAAACCCAAAATGCGGCAAATTTAAAAAAATGTCCTTGAAGACATGGTCCACCTGTAGCCTACGTTCGATGAATAACATTAACTTGCTAATTACGTTTGTTCATATACGATACGCTGTAGTTGTTCTACGTAGTTTGCCATCTCAGACGATGCGTATCATGCGTGCGTGTTTACGTGATTTATTTAGCGCATTTGCGGCCTTCTTGAGGGGATCTTGCTCGTTACAAATAGCCTTAATAATAATAATAATAATAATTTATACTACGACATTTTCTATCCGCTCAGTGCGCTCACCAATAAAAGATGTCATTTCATCCTAGCGCACAACAATTGGCCGAAGTTCGGCCGAACGTTCGGCACTCGTTTGGTGAGCTTGCCCAAACCTTCGGCTTCGGCCGAATGTCATAATGTGACATTCGGCCCATCTCTACTGCTGAGCTGCAATTGGCTGTCAGTTGGTGATGCATCTAAAGAACAGTGGCTCTGATTGGCTGCTATCAAACTGTACTGTGATTGGCTGCCATGAGACCCTGTTGTTCTGTGATTGGCTGTCAGTCGGTAATAGATCTCAAAAACAACATGCTGATAATCGGTGACACGACGACGCCATTCCTGCACGAGTCTGAGCTACCGGACTACGCGAGACTCAACAGTCTACCAGGCTCGCTTGTGTCCATGGATGAAGACCGACAACTGGCGGAGGCTTTGCAGCGCTCGGCCACAGATGCACCACAAGCCGGTTTGTCCCCAGGTGAATGACTGCCGTTCTCAGTGATAAGCCGAGAGATGTCCATTGGTTAGGTCAACCCGCAGGTCGGGCTGGGTCAGGTCAAGATTTTTACGACCGATTGGATCAGGTCAAAAAATCTAGAAAGGGAATGCAGTTGTCTGTTAATACTCAAGAAAACAGCTGAATAATGGCAAAACATAGCTTGCCCAAGGCCACTGCGCAACGGTGCCGAGGCAGGACTCGAACCTGCGACCTATAAATCGCAAGTCCAATGCCCTACCAATAGTGCCACCACAGTAGTTGGCAGTGGATGCATAAAAAATATGCCAAGAACACAGTGTTGTGAAATCCGTCTTAAAATTGCTGATGTTGTTAAACTAACACACCATGCATTGTTCTTGTGCATGTCACGTTTGCAAGGCTTTACATCACAGGCTGCATGGTAGTGCCAGCAATGTGTTAACAGCGACCGTCTGAAGATAGGAAAATGCCAAAATTCCCCCCCCCCACAGAATCAAAACCCCTAAGGTGATTGCTAAAAAATTGTCATGGGTGATTAGGTCCGTCGAAATTGTCCGAGTGTAATGTTCGACTCTCGTGGCTGGGTTGGGAGACTGTTCCATATGCGAGGTCCAGCGGCAGCTAATGAGAGATTGCCAAGAGTGTTGATTTGCTGCGCTAGGCACGTGCCGACTGCCGATGTCCGAAAGCCGCAGTCGTCGGCATTCATTGACAGACTTAAGTTGACAGTCTTGTCTGTCTGCGTGTCTGTCCGTGTGTTAACCAGGGTTCACAGAAATCATAACTGCTACATATAAGACCTGCACACACAGACCTACTGATGAACTCCGATCACAAACCAAAAACTAGGCCAGTATGATCTAGTTTACGAGCTCTCCCGGTTGCCGCCTCACGAGTCTGGAACAGTCTGCCACACCACGTCATGTCTGCACAGTCATTGCCTGTTTTCTGCAGTCGTCTGAAGATCCATCAGTTTTCCTTGACTATACCGTTGTGTCCGCAAAGTGACACTCGTCATTATGGACACGTTAATCACTGTTTTTACTTACTTACTTACTGGATCTGAAGCTAAAACTGAGGCCTAAACTGCTGCGATCGATGGGACTCGTTTCATCGTGATCTGAATACATTTCTGTTTCATTCTGTCTCCGGGCACCAGGATACGGATTGACTCTGTGATGCACCCTCGGTCTTCTAGTAGGGGGCACAATACCAGTGCCTCAGTTACAGTTACAGTTACAGGTCCGGTAAAACAATACTAAACGAAAGCCGTAAATTACATGTATAACACCGCCCAACTATCGTCGGTCGGCCTAATAAAAGTCAGACTGTATTGCTACCTGATCTGACCTAGTTTACTCTGTTTGTAGGTCAGCATAGGAAATGCTTATCTGTCTATGCTGCCAGTTGTGCTTCACAGTGTTTGGGCTGCTGGTTTGTAGTTGTAATGTAACCTAATGACTGTTGTGTTATTATCCCACAGGTGCGTCAACATCAGCAGCCCATCGTAGCCCACAAGCACCTGCTCCATCGCAGCCATTGCCACAACAACCTAGCTTCCCGGAGGCCACCATCCAGCGACTCATGTCTCTAGGTTTTTCCCGCGCTCAGGTCATTCAGGAGTTGACAATATGCGGTGGTAATGCCGACCAGGCACTCGCGTCTCTCTTTGCGAAGTCTTTCCAACTGCCATAGCCGCACGCCGCGATGCTGTGCCTACAGGGTGGTGCAGAAATTTACACGTTATTACATTTCAGCAATTCAATCAAACGTCGTGTAATTGTCGATTCAGTTTTTTTGTATAATAAGTAAGTAACAATTGAACTTTAACTGGAATTATAAGAAACAGTATTGAGAAGCTTAATACACAGTTCTTCAATAACTGATATATTTCCGTAGCATTGTCGTGAATTATTATTTTGTCTGACTTTCGTGACATTCTGTCAGTATTTTCGTTTTACCACAGCTTCCATAACCAGTCAAATGCTGTGATTGTCCAGCTTTTCCTGACTAGTAGCCACCCTGTTGATAAAATGTGTAGAATAAAAATATGTATAAGTAAAAAATACACTTGATGAGGTTAATTCACTACATTATTGACGATCACTGCAACACATCATTTCGCACCACCCTGTAGTTTTCCTACATCAAGCTGACGGGTGTACATTAGTGTATACAGGGTGACCAGCAAACAGTTAATACCCTGCAGCTTCCATCCATATCTGTCACACATTAATAACAAAGTTAACTGTCTAAAATTTGTTGCTTAATAACAAAACCACATTATGCACATCTGGTTATATGTTCTGCAATGCATATCTGGCTAAAATTACTGAAACGCTTAATATTTGCACATCCTGTATTTTGTGAGTTCCCGTGATCTCGGTGGTACAGTGAAGAGGGTTCTTGCAGACCGTTGAATTGAAACTAGAAATTTTCAAACTTGGGAAGATCCTAGAAACACGTCAGTTTATTTTCCGACAGTTAATTCTATTAAGAGAAAAAACGTAAGATCAAATCACTTATCATCATCATCATCATCACTGAAATTTTTAGAGTGGCCTAAGCAGCAACGCCACCACTCGTCACCTGTTCAAAGGAAACTGTGGCATGAGGAAGTGTGGTAGGTTTTACAGCAAACAAGATGCTTCATTAAGTTAGATTTGCAATAATATACCGGTCCTGGAAACACTTGATTGGTGGTTTATATACACCAGAAGTCAGGAATTTAGCTGTTTTTACATCTAGCAAATCGTGCAAAACATTGCTTAGCTCTTTATATGAATTTTGTGAATTTGAGTGAAAGCGAATTGAAACATTTTACCATATTATTCGGTTGATATCAGTTAATTCGTTTTTTCCTACTTTTCTGGGTGGTTGATGGTGGTCACCCTGTGTTTAGGACATTTACATAGAGATGTGCAAAATGTTTGGTTTATTGACATATCTTGATACTCAGAAAATGAGCGACAAGTCTCAGCACTAAACAGTTTACAGCTTATCCCAGTTCATGGTTGTGGATCTTGAATTGCTTAGTTTTTTTTTGATTTGCGGATTTGTAAGCCGTGTTTGTTTTTCAGCGATGTTTTTGTTTGTACATGTCCGCCGCTATTCGTTTTGTGTACGTTAAACGTGTCTTAGAAAATGACTGAGATCTTGCAGTGTTTACCGGTAATCAAAATTGTCTTTTGTAAAATGGCAAAAATTTGGAAAAAAAGTAAATAAAATAAAGAAAATTCCATCTGAAGTTGTCTATGAGAATATACTGATAATCAAGTGATTTTATACTTAAAGGTGTTTAAAAAATGTAAATTCCTTAGCAGCATACTGTAAATGGGAGTTTTTAAGGAGTTGTTTCTCAACCATTTGCAACAATCACACACAAATCGCACAGTCTGTGATTACCTATTATTTGCTGTGGTTGCCGTTCATTATGTCAGTAATGCAGAACTAAACAATGATTTGTTGCAACAATTCCATCCATTACACTGCCACGATGCTTTGGGAAGTGCAAAACTTCTGACTTAATTTGGCAGTGAAAAATGCCAGCTGACAAACCTAAACTCCTTTGTTGTGCCTGTACTGTGAGACCGGTGTGTCTGTTGTGGCTTTGCTTGTGTGCCTTGTATGCTATCATCGGACGCATAATAGTTAGGGATGTCAGAATTCTGCGGTTCTGTATGCACTATGCGGAGAATTGGAACGCATGTAGAATTGGCCGTCATGTGCAGAATTAACAAGGCGGCAGAGAAATCTTAAAATTTGCTGATTTTGTTCGGCATTATTGCTCCTAGTTCGGCACTGACAACTGCCACAGCCAGCGCAAAGAATTTCGTGTGAAAGTGATAAAATATTTCACCTTTCTGTGCATTAATGCTGCAATTACATGGGTCGCGCTTTCACATTGTAACAAATTTCAAAGTTACATGCGTTCAATAATTCGGTTTGTTAGTTGGCGCCAGAAAAAAACGATGTTTATAGAGCTGGCCGCTTGCAAAAAAACACCAAAAAATAAGAAAAAAAAAGAACAGAAATGCAGTACACACAGTAAAAAAATTAAAAATTAGTAAAACTAAGAACGTATACTAGTGTGGCAAACAGGGTCGCATAGCAATGCCACTGATCTGATAATTTTAAAGTGGAAAAACCTGCTTTAAAAAGTGCGTAAAATAAGTGTAGAATTCACGAAAACGGTGTGCAGAATTTGCAAATTACGCACACAGAATTTTAGTTTTTTTTGGCACAGCATTCTGACAACCCTATGAGCATTTCCTTATCTGGGTTTATGTGTGCTGTCTCTTCGGTCAAGTGACAACAAGAAATATAATGTATCATTGATAATTATGTAATTGCTAAACATGAAAAGCAGTGCATAAGGACTCCGCTTAATTCTCCATCAGGGGCTCAGAGCATTTGGTTTCCAATGGCGTAGCCAGGATTTACATTGGATGTCCCCCTCCCCAATTAGGGGATCTGGAGAGCGTCGTGAGCTGGGCAGAGCCCCGGCCACCAACGCATTTTTTGGCATATTTGAGGCCCACAGAACACTTCTGGTAGAGAGAACAGTGTTACTTTACTGAATAAAGCAGGCCCTACTTCCGAACAAAGCCAGATTTTTTTCTGTAAAAAATCCACTCAACTGACGATTGGGGGCCATACCGCAGGGCCTCGCTCTGGCTACGCCCCTGGTTTGCATCTGCATTCCAATCCATAGGAGCCAGTGCCCAAACAGCAAGACATAGACATCATGCCTTGATATAGAGGTTGTTTGTCAACTCTGAATACTGCAGTTTGTGCCTTTCTGTTGCGATGTGTAAACACTACCTCGGTGTGTGATTGTTTGTCGTTGTTTTGTTGCAGAAAAAGACCTAAAATACAATGCTGTTCAGTTGAAATTGTCATTTGCTAAATTTGTTAACAGATAAGTAACCGAAATAACATCAGATGTCGTTGGAATGCCAATAACCAACCGATTATAGATTTTACGATTTAAAAGTTATATTATTATACTGTGCACGGAAGTCGAGATGTATTTTCTTAATAGTTAATTTGACGCCAGTAGCAACATTCACACGTAAATTGTGTGATCATTTGCAGTGTGTAACATACGTTATGTCACAGATGCAGAACTAACCAGTACTTTGACAGATAAGTGAAGGGTTTAAGGACTCCATCTTATATACTCGAGTTTGTTCTTTATCAGAATGATGGTAAAGTATGCACAGATTAACGGTTGCTGTGTGTATACATGCATATGCATAGACCAAGTTTCAGGTGTGATAGTGATAAAATTTATGGATGAGATGGAGCCAGCCAAAATCCACATCCGTCGCCGGCGGATTTCATGTGCAAAATCCTTTGGATGCAGATTTGCCGTGTGATCAGAATTAGTACCAGCTACTTCAAAACTTTCAAATGCTTGAAACTGTACAGATCGAAAATCTGCCATATTTAGGCCTATGGTATATTTCCAGTCTGTTTGACCTAATGACCTTAACATGTCTGCAGAATGTTCCTGCAAAGCCAATACATCATGCTGCAAAAATTTTGAATCCGACATGATCGGATTTTAAGTATCCGGTGGATTACAGAAAGGGTTACGGATTATGGAAAAAGTGTCGCAATTCGTTTTACATCCCTAATAAAATTTTCTGCAAGCAAGGTTTAGCACCAACAAGCAACATGTTTTTGCTTACACTGATGGGAAAACATACTGTCTGCAAGCTGTGGCTGTTTGTGTGAACGTATGATCCGAGTTTATGTACCTTGGCTACAAGCTTAAGAGTGGCTTAAATAAACGTTTATATATTTCGTTTTGAAGTGATGCAGCGATTGGTATGATAGCCACTATGGACACGTGCATTTAAAATGATAATAATAAGTAATAAAAAATAGTAGTAATGAACTAATAATAAAACAGTGTATAATGGGAGCACAGACCCTGCTGTTAATTATCAAAATTTTAACAGCTAACTAAACTTGACAAAAATTAATGAATGTGACTGGCTTCGTGTTTAACAAGGATAAAGTTTATACTGAATTAATTGTTAACTTCAATTTAAAAAAAACATTACACACAGATCCATAAACGACTTATCATTCAGCTGTTTCAACAAGACACAACTGTTGAGTGTTTTTCATCCCGTCTCTTGAACAAACTAAAACTTCTACGGATCTGGAGAAAGCTCTGATCATTGTTTGTTGATGATATATCCAGCTGAACTGAAGAGCCGTTCACTCGACAGCGTTTTTTTAACGACATGACCTTACTCAAATCTGACAATTAAAGTTCTTTTAACTGTGATAGGGTTTGTACAGAAATCTGGCTGTAGTTTTCCAGACTTTTCCAGAACAAAATTACTTCTTTTTCTATACTTTTCAAGGCATTTTGTTCGTCTTTATGTGGACAAAAATATTATAAAATTGGCTTTTAAACGCTGAAATTTCCTATACAATGTATTCTTCTATTCTAAATACCGAATGGGACTCAAATTTCTGAACTCTCAACGTCAGATGCTTTGTGTCATGAACTGCAAGATAATTAACAAATGCGTCGATAATCAACAGTGTAGTAAACATCAGCATTTTTCTGGTCAGCAACACAGTTTTCAAGGATTTTTCCAGACTTTTCCATACCTATGATCAATTTCCAGGCTTTTTAAGGCCTTGAAAATTTCCACATTAAATTCCAGGACCTTACATACTTTTTCAGGATCTGTACAAACCCAGCTGTGAACAAACTGCAGCAACTGATCACAAGATGAATCGATAATTTGCCCACCCCTAAAACTAACGAAGACAGACGACCAAGCATATCACGCGGCAGGCGGTTTACTGGATTTCTGCATTTTCTTACGCCTAACCACCGAGAGGTTACTCTCAACGACCATTCTCCTTGTCGGCATGTAGTTGAAACCGCGTATTTCTCGTCCAGAATCTCCGAGCACCTCGGTGATGATGCCCGAAATTATCGTCTGTCCTTTTTCCCGAATAACGAATCGCTGGCCTTCGCGGATTACCATTGGCTTCCGAAGGATCAGTTCGGCACGGTCCAGGAGTTCGCCGGGCATCGCCATTGGTCGGTCGCCAAGCTCAATGCGAGCTGTGAGCGTCCACGTTGCAATGTACGTGAGCTCCGCAAATCCGGTCGTGATGGGTTTTTCCCGGCCGCCCTCGGCACTCGAAAGCATGTAAAGTCGTGCAGCAAAGTGATCCGACAGGTGCAGCCGACCTGTAGTGTTGAAACACATACAATGGTGACTGACTTAACTACTTGCATGCTCCAGAATTTCCCACATTTAGACAGTACTTAGTAGTAATGCTTCAATATGTAGCAAATTTTGATATATCGTTTCAATATCGACATTAAGTCGTATCGTTTCAGCCGCCCGAATATCAATTTATCAATTTTTTTCTATATATTGTGACACCCAATTTTTGTTCTTGAAGGTTGACTTTATATTCCTGGACAGTAATACTGGCAATAAAGAATGTAGTCATATCGATTCGTCGACTCCGTACCGGTATCTAACAATTTGAGAGGCATGATGCTTTGCAAGTGATATGCAGTACTTAGCATAAACAGTAATTTCACATCGAAATAGCCTTGTATGGATCAAAACAGTACAAGTCAATAAAAAGTTGACACTAGTGTTGAATGGTTACATTTATTGCAGCATAAAAGTGTATATTTTTATACTTACCTATTTACTTACTTACTAAATATCGATGTCAATATCGCAATATCTCGTCAACATCATAGTGACATCATGTTGGAATCAAATGAGTTATATCGAGGTATGCATCACTAGTATTTACACGACAAATATACGTTTCAGTTTCTAAATACTTCTACATAGTACAATGGCCGCGTGTTGATCGTAATCAACACAGTTGCTATACAACTGGAACGGGTAACTGTTGGCAGGGTCGAGTCATATTCGCATCACCTTGGTACTGACACGGCCCCAAACGTGGGAAGGTAGCAATAAACAGTTTTCTGTAACCAAATTTTTTCTCCAACACTTCTCTCAACTTTTGGTTCAATTTCCCCGACATTTCCCTAACAGCGGTTGCGGTAAAATTCCCCAACATTCTTGGGTTTTCCAGACAAGCAGTCACCGAGTACTTCAGAACGCTGCTGACCTGGAACGCCGAGATACATTCCGCGCTCAACAAACTCGCGTTTCACGCCACGCAAAAGCACTCCGACGTTGTCGCCAGCCACCGCCCTAGGCACAGACTTGCAAAATACCTGTACACCAACAGTCAGCTATGGACGGACCAGCTGCAGAAACGCAACTTAAATGTTAAGTAGCGGATATCTTTTGTTACAAGATTTGCGCGTTGATAAATACTGTTTATTAACATTTAACACTAACATTAACAATCTGTCTATGAACGTGGTTAAAAGTGTTCGACAAAACATTAACTGCTACAGTTGATACTGGGTGATAAATCTAGCCAACACATGCCACTGAAGTTATGAAAATAAGTAACTGGTGATATATGACTGACACTTTAAAACAATTCCAACTGCCTAATAAATTAATCAACTAATTAACTCTCAATTTACACAGATCTCTAAATTACAGTCTCAGTCCAACAGGGGACAAAATAGAACATAACACTATTAGTTTGCAGGCCAGATGACACAAAACTAGTTCTGCAAGTTCCGTTGCTTTTGTGGGTTTTGATGTACTGTCACAATGCACAAAAAATACACAAAACAATCCATACTTAACTCAGTTACTGATATATACAACTTTATTCGCCTGAAAGGCAGCATACACCACAACACAAACGTACAAACAATAAATAAATAGCAGTTGCTGGAGCCTATACACATTATGTGTACATGAGCTGAGAAAAAGCAGTAATATATTTACACTAACGTGCATTAGTTAATAGTCAATCAGAAGTTGAGTATACAACGTTACACAACATGTTATTGTTCATAGATAGTCTGTTCAGGAAATTAGTTTTACGTTTCAGTATTAGTTCAGAAACGTCAGAAAAATTGAATATTATCACATGCATCATTACTGCAGCATACCTGAACATCAGATGCAGCAGTTTTTAGCCGATTGCCATATCCAACCAGTTCTGCCGTATCTCCCTTATTTATCACGCCACTCTCCAACGTACCAATGGCAACCGTGCCTCGACCCGGCACCGTAAATGCTTTCTCGATGGGCAGAAGAAACGGGCTGTCTAAATCACGGGATGGAGGCACAATATGCTCATCAACAGCAGACAACAGTTTACGTATTGACTTTTCGCCGAGCTCTGAATCTCTGTCTTCCAGTGCACACAGCGCCGAGCCGGAAATCATTGGAGTTTTCTCGGCGTCGAATCCATACTCCGTAAGTAGTTCCGACATTTCTATCTCAACTAACTCCAGGGTATCAGCATCCACCTGGTCGGCCTATAACATATTATACACACACACTGAAAGGTAGTAATTGCACAACCAAACAACTGGCAAATCTGCACAACGGAAATGCAGACAACAGTAAACCACAAACTGATGACATGAGTTCATTAACGAGGTAAAGGCCCGCCTGATCGGACGTTGGCAAAAACTGGCGCCGTCTGTTTCTGGCAGCCTATACCCTCTGGGCTAAACCTGGTTGTTGCTGCTGTCCTGCGTGACAGTCTGTGTGTTGTGTCATTGCTGCCCTGCGTGGCAGACTGTTGTATGTTCTATACCGTGTGTAAGGTTGAGCGGTTTGTCTTAACCATTATCAAATGACGATTATTATTATTACTATTAACAAAATTTAAACGTGGACTGCAGTCCCTCCACAGTGTTAAAGATAACACTCATTGCAGTGGATGTAAACCACAGCGACTGCAACACTCGTCCAATAGAATGAAATAAAGTGAATAAGTTACCACAAAGTGCATTTGTCTAGGATTATGTTATAACACTGTACAATATCTACTTCAAACAGTAATGATTTCACTGACAACTATGCTGAAGTAACTATATCCACTGTCCTTGGTAATTATGATCTATGGAAATATAAACCCAACATAGAGTTTCATGGCCAAGCTTACCACACTAACAGTGTGGTGAATTTTGGTGGTATGACTAATTACCGCATCGGACCACATCGGATCACATCTGACCAAATCTGACTAAACTGTCAAGAGGCATCTGCACCGGCTACGCACCGCCTGTATACCAGTAGTAAACCACGCACATAGCGCATAGTCGAAAATTTAAATATATGATGTTAGAGGAAAACCCTTTGTTCCACGCAGCGGCTGTCCGAAGCACTAAGAGAGTTCCCACTGGACTACAAAGCCTCACTTACTGGGAGCTATACTGTTTTACTGACTGTTGGAGACATCTATGCAACAGATGACCTAGGCCTAATACTGCTTCTGTGGCAGCCTAACTTGTAGTGATCTAACTGCGTGCCGGGTGTCTTGCTCGCCCTGAAGCTAATTCGAGCGCTTTTTGGCTTCGTTTTTGAAATTACAATTTCCCGTTTGCAGACATGGTCAGACATGGTCCGATGTGATCCGATGCGGTCCGATGCTGAAATACACAACATCAGACATATGTTTCATTTACCAAAATCAATGGCAAACCATAGAATTATCTACTGATTAACAAAAAAGTATCGTTTTAAACAACTCTTTCATACAATATGATATGTGAATATCGTGACTTAAGTACTTATTAAAATACTGAATATACTGCAATACTGAAACTGAAATGCACTTGAAAACTGACAGTTAGCTCCAACTTATCCTAGTGCACAAGCATATCTCTTGCAGAAAGTTAGGAAAGTCTTCCGAATTGGTACAGTGCGCTATAACTGGCCCATGTCTGCGCATGCGTCACAGGCCTTCAGCATAGCGCACTGTACCGATTCGGAAGATTTGCCGAAAGTTAATTTTAATCAATAAAAATAACGGCAAACTACATAAGAAGAACTCCAGCGACAACAACCTTGTTGATATATACAACCACGCGTTCAACACCGATCTGTTTTGCAAGCAGCAGGTGTTCACGAGTCTGTGGCATAGAGCCGTCAGTTGCCGCAACGACGAGAATAGCTCCGTCCATCTGCGACGTCCCCGTCACCATGTTCTTTACATAGTCCGCGTGGCCGGGACAGTCGGTGTGAGCGTAATGGCGAGCTGCTGTTGAGTATTCCACGTGACAGGCGTTGATCGTGATGCCTCGCGCCTTCTCTTCCGGTGCTCTGTCGATCTGATCAAAACTAACGTAACGGGTTTCGCCGTCCGCTGCCAGGACGCGCGTAATGGCCGCCGTCAGAGTCGTCTTACCGTGGTCGATGTGGCCGATTGTCCCCACATTGCAATGCGGCTTCGTCCCGGCTGTGTTCGCTGTCGCAGACGTCTGCGCGGCGGTGGCCAGCAACCGGCACTGCGCGGTGCCCAAATTGGCAGAAAACTTATTGAAATTACTTAGTCGTAAACGCAAACACGAATTTCTGCAAACAGCTTTCGTAGAAATGACACTGCAACTTCGCAATACACTAAATCGCCTTAATAACGAAGACATTTTCGAGTAACTTATTAGAGATAAATTAGTAAACAAACTATAGAATATTTAACGCTTAGTGAGGCTTCGATATGCACAAGTTTATTCGCCATAACAGGCAGAAAGTCAAGTCAAGTCAAGTCAATGCTATTGACGGACGCAGGCTCTTCTGAGCCTCTATGTCCGTATCGTTGATGAAACGCTAATACTGATTTTAATAATTTTCAGTATCGAACTCAGAT